>Ga0302314_10000334_pt1 | contig 86089 bp, 81 predicted proteins | sample III_Palsa_N2_3_FD_200533 | JGI IMG/M metagenome (GOLD analysis project Ga0302314, IMG submission 200533) | Peat permafrost microbial communities from Stordalen Mire near Abisko, Sweden - III_Palsa_N2_3 | ecosystem: Environmental > Terrestrial > Soil > Palsa > Peat permafrost | place: Sweden...
GGAAAACAAGAAACCCCCGCCGGCTTTGCGCCGGCGGGGGTTTTGGTGAAGTACAGCGTCCCCTACGGCGCGTCGCTAACGACGAGCACTACGACAACGAGGACGAGCTGCTTGAATTGGGTCATGGCGGAAAAATTGAAATTGCGGCGGCAGTGTAATCGGCGCGATGGTGCGGAATCAAGGGGGCGGGTCTGCGGCGGCGCTCTGCCTGGATTCGCCCATGGGGCCGGAATAGCTCATGGGAAATTCACCCTAACGGCCTTCGACAAAGGCTTTCGCGAGGCAACCGGGCACGGTGCCTGCATGGATGGAATCGGGATTCCGCTTGTTGAGCGGATATTTGACCAATTGAACCCAATGAAGATGCGGTGGGTATTGTGTTTGCAGGAAGCATGCGCTGGTCGGCGCACCGCGCCTTGGGGGTTTTCTCCCATACCTTGTGTCGCGGGAAGCCGCTACTCTACCGATAGGGAAACAAGCTGAAACGGCCTTGAAGGCATGGGCCGCAAGTTCGAACGGAACGGTTAATGGGGCTACTTGAACTGGCAGCCGGGCCTGCGCAGCAGGAAACGGCGGCCGACACCGAATACACCTGGCGCTTTGGCGACGTCCTTTTCGACGAGGGACGCTGGGAACTTCGAGTGGGCAACGCGGTAGCCGAGATCGAGCCCAAGCCGCTTGAAATGCTGGGCTTGCTGCTGCGCCACGGCGGCGAGGTGATCACCAAAGAAGAGTTGCTTGCTTTCCTGTGGCCCGGCGTCATCGTGGTGGAGAAGGCGCTTACCAACGCGGTCAGCAAGCTGCGCCGCGCCATCGGCGATACCGACCAGAAGGTGATCGTCACGGTGCACCGCATCGGCTACCGCCTGGTGGCGCCGGTCACGCGCAAGGCGGTTCCGTCCAATGACGCGCCCAAGCTGCGGCTGCGCATCGGGGATTCGGTGCCGGGCCGTCCCCAGTGGCGGCTGCAGCGTCTGCTGGCCAGCGCGGACGGATCCGACGTCTGGCTGGCGAGCCACGAAAAGACCCATGTGCCCCGCGTATTCAAATTCGCCTCCAGCGGCCACCGCCTGGTTGCGCTCAAGCGGGAGGCCACGCTGTCACGGGTGTTGATGGAGCTGCTCGGTTCCCACCCGGGCATCATCAAGCTGTATGAGTGGAATTTCGAGGAGTCACCCTATTTCCTCGAATGCGAATATGGCGGCTGCAACTGGCTTGAATGGGCGCAGGCCGCAGACAACCTGGCGAAGTCGACACGGCAGGAGCGCATCGGCCTGATGCTCCAGGCGATCCAGGCGGTTGCCGCGGCACACGGCGTCGGCGTCATGCACAAAGATTTGAAGCCTGCCAATCTTCTGATCGAGCCGGCGGAGACAGGCGGCTGGCAGGTGCGCCTGGCCGATTTCGGCTGCGGCCGCATGCTCGATCCGCAACAGCTCGAAGCGATGAGCGTGACCCGTCTCGGCATGACCCTGCCGGCGATCGCAGACAACAATTCCGGCACCTTGCTGTACATGCCGCCGGAGGTGCTCGCCGGGCAACTGCCGATGCCATCGGCGGATGTTTATGCTCTTGGCATCCTGCTCTACCAGATGCTGGTCGGTGATTTGCGCAAACCACTGGCGACGGGCTGGGAGCACGACATCGACGATCCGCTGCTGCGGGCTGACATCGCGGCGGCGACGCACGGCGATCCGGCCCGGCGCATGCAGACGGCGCTCGAATTGGCCGCCCGCCTGGCAAATCTCGAACAGAGACGGCAACAGGCGGCGACGGAATTGAAGGCGGCCGAGTTGGCGGCGCGGCAGCGGCGCGAACTGGATCTGACGCGCGCGCGGCGCCCTTGGGCGCTGGGGCTGGCCGTCTCCGTCGTCATCGGCTTCGTCATCGGTTCGGTTTATCTGCACCGTGCGCTCATGGCTGAACATGTCGCGCAGAGCGCCAGCCTTAGCGCGGACGAGGAGAGGCGGCGCGCCGAGGCGATCAACGGCTTCCTGGTGAGCGACCTGCTGTCCGCTGCCGATCCGGTGCTGTCCGGCAAGAAGGACATGACGGTGATCGAGGCCGTGCGCAAATCCACCGCCGACATCGACAAGCGCCTGGCCGACCAACCCCAGGTGGCGGCGGTTGTTCACATGACGGCTGCGCGCGCCTACAGTCACATCGGCGCCTATGCCGATGCGGCAGATCAATATGCGAAGGCCGCGGACTTGTTCCGCAATATGGGCAGTCCCCTCGCCGGGGAAGCGATCGCGGCGGACATTCTGCATGTGATGAGCATGGTCGATGACGGTCAGGTCAAGCCGGCGACAGAGCGCCTGGGACAGATCGAATCGGCCTTGAGCGGCGCGCCTTACAATTCGGCGGAAGTGCGCAAGCTGCTGTACTACGTGCGCGGCAAGCTATCCATTCAAGCGGGTGATTACCCTGCGGCGCGCAAGCTCGATGAACAGGCCCTGGCGGCGGCCGAGCAGTCGCAGGGCGCCACCGAGCTGCCGCAGGAAAGCCTGGAATTGCTGGCTTCGTTGCGCAAGGACTACGCTTTCACCCTGGAGCAAACCGGCGATGCTCCCAAGGCGGTGGCGGTGATGCGGCAGCGGCTTGCCGCGGATCAGTCCGCATTGGGCCCGACCCACACCCAGGTACTCATCGACAAGCTGGAACTGGCCGAGGCGATGGATACCGAGTCGCCGCCCGATCCCGCGGGCGAGGCTTTGATTGAAGAGGTGCTGCCCGGGCTGGAGCAGGCGCTGGGGCCGGACAATATCTACAGGGAGCAGGCGCTGGACGAGCTCGGCTCCTGGGCCATGAACCGCAAGGATTGGGCGCGGGCAGTGGAAATCTTCGGACAGGCGTACCAGCTGAGCTTGCAGCTCCACGGCATTCAGAATCAACACACCCTGGCCGCAGCGTTCAACCTTGGTTACGTCCTGGAAAGGGCCGGGCGCTTCGATCAGGCCCGGGCGACGCTGCACGATGCCCTGCTGCAGGCCCAGGCCAAACTCGGTCCGGCAACCCCCATGGCGCAAATCATCGCCTATATGCTCGCCAACACCGATCTCGCACTGGGACGCGCCGCGGAAGCGCGCATGGCGATACGCGGACTTGCCGCGAGCGCACTCGATTCCGTGGAGCCGGACAACGACTGGCCGGTACGCCTGGTCCTGCTGGAGGCCGAGACCGCCTACGCGGAAAATCCCGGCGATCTTCATAGGCGGCAACTCAACGCGGCATTGGCCGCGATCAGTGCTTCGCACGACGAGGATCGCAAGGATTTGCATGACCAGGGTGCCAGCTTGCTTGCCCGTGCCGGCGCAATCGCGGCACGGTAGATGCAGCCCGGCGCCGTCTATATTTGCTTGGATCGGTTTATCGAATCGACTATCATGAAAAAATCAGGGTTCAGGTTCTTGGTGGGGCGGAGAAGCGTATGAGCAACCGGGCAACAGTCCGTTTTGGCCGGGCTTTGTTTGTGCCATTGGTACTGTTGAGCGGCATAGCCGCGGCCGGTCCGCTGCTTGGATTGCCAACGTCTACAATCACCCAGTCGACTCTTGCCACTCCATCTCTCGCTGTGGCTCCGTTACTCACTGGTTCGCTGCCCGCAATTCACCTGTCGTCGCCCGCCTCGATAGACGCCATGAACGTCCAGGGCTCTGCCGCATTGCCGGGACTCGGTGACGTCACCAACAATCAGCGCAGACAGCCGGCGCTGCGGACGGGAACCTCGACCAACGGCATCAGGCCCATCAGGGTTCCGCCGAATTTCCTCCCGATAACGTTCCCGCTTCCTCTGGTCACAGGCTCGTAAGTAGCCACAGTCGATCCGGGCCTGGTGTCCGGATGCTGTGCGAGTTCAATACGCCGCAGCGTTGCCCGACAGCCGCCGGGTATTGACGTGACCGGCATGATGTTTTTAACCATGCAGGTTCCTGCAGCAGAACTGGCCACGGTTGGTGGTCGCGATTCTTGTCGCAGTAATGTCCCGGTCAGCACCAATCGGCGCCTAGCTCGTTCCGCGTGCCCACCCGGCGGGTGCCGGCTCGGCCAGTATGTTCACTCGCGGGCGGTTACGAGCTGAATTCCTTGAATCGTGCTTCCTGGCAGTGGCGATGCTTCCCTTCAAGGCCTGTCCGCATCGCTCTTTCTTGGCCGAATTCAAGCAGTTATCAGTCGTTACCATTTCGTTTCCATTCCGTGGCGACTTTTGCCGGCAGCCTGAACAAGATCGAGACACCGGAGTTCGCTGGCCGGCTTAGCGTGGCAGCCCAAAGCCTGACGTTCATTCAATCCTGCTTCTGAAAGGAAAGTCACGCCTGGCAGCTGTTTCGCCAACCGGCGCCGTGCACTTCTACAAATTCAGGGGAACTTATGTCACGTCAAGTTGAAGTACGCCGCGGCGTTCTTGCCACGGCTTTATCCGCCGCTTGCAGCATCGGTGCCTTGCTTGCTCCGGCAGCAGCTCATGCTGCCGCCTGGGCCAATACCGCCACCCAGGCAACGCCGCTGAAGAGCATTTCGGGCATTGCGCCGTTGCTGTCCAGCGCTCCGATGCACATTACGGTCGGGCTTAGCCCGCGCAACAAGGCCCAGCTGGATGCCTTCGTGGCGCAGATGGGCAGGCCCGGCAGCGCCTCGTTTGGCAAGGTGCTGACGCCGCAGCAATTCCTCGATAGCTACGCGCCAAGCAAGGCACAGACCGATGCGGTGCTCAGCTATCTGAGCCAGGCGGGATTCAGCAATCTGGTGCTTTCTCCGAATCATATGGCGGTCACCGCGGATGGCAGCGCGGCCGTGGTGGAAAAGGCCTTCAACACCGAGTTGGTGCAGTTCTCGCTGGCGGGCAAGACGGTATTCGCCAACCGCACTGCGGCGCAGGTTCCTGCCGCGCTGGAAGGCACCATCGCGGCCGTTGTCGGCTTGCACAACGTCAGCCTGATGCGGACTCAGCTGGCGCAGGATGAAGCAAGCGGCAAGCTGATGCCGCGCGTTGTCAGCGGCGCGCGGCCGCTGGCCGCCCGGACGGCAGCCGTCGGCGTGCCGCAAATCTCGCCTGAGTTGAATGCCGCTGCGTTCCGCACCGCTTACGATGCCGGTACGACTCCGACCGGTTGGGGTACCGCCATCGGCATCGTCACCGAAGGCGATATCTCCCAGGTACCGGTGGATCTGCGCCAGTACGAAAAGGAAAACAGCCTGCCGCAGGTGCCTTACGAGATCATCACCACCGGACCTGGCAGCACCGACACCTCCGGCATCGACGAATGGGATCTGGACAGCCAGTCCTCTTCGGGCATCGCCGGAAATCTGCGCGAGATCACCTTTTACAACACCGCTTCGCTGGGCGACGCCGATCTGATTCCCGACTACGACCGTATCGTCTCCGACGACAAGGTCAAGGCCGTCAACATGTCCTATGGCGGTTGCGAAACCCTGGAATACCTGAGCGGCGGCATGCTGCTTGCGGATATCGCCTACGAGCAGGGCGCAGCGGAAGGCATCACCTTCTTCGCCTCCTCCGGTGACGCCGGCGCGGCCTGCGGCCTGCTGATCAATCTGGGCCTGCCGGATCTGGGCCTGGTCGGCAATGTGGAGTATCCCTCCTCCTCGCCCTATGTGGTCGCCGTCGGCGGCACCACCTTGCTGATCGACAGCGCCAACAACTACATCGACGAGCTGTCCTGGGATGCGGGCGGCGGCGGCAACAGTCTTTGGGAGAGCGCTCCGCTGTGGCAGAACGGCGTCGTGCCGCTGGGCAATTCCACCACGGCCTTGCGCGGCACCCCCGACATCGCCATGGATGCCGACAACGAGCTGTCGCCGGCTCTGGTCGTGGTCAGCGGAGCCGATGAGGGTGTGGGCGGCACCAGCCTGTCCTCGCCGCTGTCGGTCGGCACCTGGGCGCGCATGCAGACGGCGCATGGCAACTGCTACGGCTTCGCCGCGCCGATCTTCTATTCCTTCATCAGCGGCTATCTCACGGCCGCGAAGGATTTCCACGACATCATCGTCGGTACCAACGGGCTGTACGTCGCGACGCCGGGCTGGGACTACACCACCGGCATCGGCAGTTTCGACATCAGTGCGGTCAACGCCGCGCTGCCGGCCGTGTCCTGCCCGCCGGAGTCAGCGGTCAGCCTCACCGCCGGCCTGATCAGCGGTCAGGTGCTGCTGAACTGGACGGGTTCCGCCGGCGCCACCAGCTATGCCGTGTATGAAGGCACCAGTCCCGGCGGCGAAGGCGCCACCGCAGTGGCCACTACCGCCAACACCAGCACCGTGATCAAAGGCCTGACGGGCGGCAAGACCTATTACTTCACGGTCAAGTCAGCCAATGCGGCGGGTAGCAGTGCCGCTTCCAACGAAGCCAGCGTGGCGGTGCCGGTGCCTCCGGCGGCACCCACCAGCCTGGCTGCCACTGCCGGCAATGGGCAGGCTACGCTGAGCTGGAAAGCTTCGACTGGCGCCAGCAGCTATGAAGTATTTCAGGGCAGCACGGCCGGCGGCGAAAGCACCGTGCCGGTGGCCACCGGCATTACCGGCGTCAGCACTGTTATCGGCGGCTTGAAAAATGGCTCGACCTACTACTTTGTCGTCGAAGCGGTGAACGACGGCGGCAGCAGCGCCAAGTCCAACGAGGCCACGGTAATTCCGGCAACCGGGCCTGCAGCGCCGACCACGGTAAAAGCAGTAACGGGTAGCGCCAGCGGCAGCATTCTGGTGAGCTGGAGCGCCGTTTCCGGCGCGACCAGCTTCAACATCTATGCCGGCACCAGTTCCGGTGGTGAAGGCAGTACGCCGAAGGTTTCTTCCCTGAAGGCCACCAGTGACACTATCAGCGGCCTGGTCAGTGGTCAGATTTATTACTTTCAGATCAGCTCGCTCGGTGCCAGTGGCGCGCAGGGCGGAAAATCGCAGGAAGTGCAGGCTATGGCCAAGTAGTTTCATAACAACAATAAAGATGTGGCTGTGATTCAGGCCGCTCCGGAGACTCACATCCTCCGGAGCGGCTTTTCAATTGAGGCCTGGAGGGGGAAACCATATGCAAGCAGCCGATATCGACCAAGCGGCCCAATCAACACCGCCGCCGGCCGCGGCGACGCAGCAGCTTTGCCAGATCAGGCAGCAATTGCTGCGGCAGGAATACGAGGCCTGGACGCGTTTGTCCGAACTGCTTGATCCCACCGATGCCGGCGCCAAGCTGGTCGATCCCCTGCATGCGGAAGTAAGCCGCCAGATGCTCAAGCTGTGCTGGATTTATGCGCGGAGCGGCGCGCTGGACGAGCGCCATGCCAAGGCGCATCCGTTCCTGCAGGATCTGGAATGCCCGCATCTGAAATTCGACGATTTACACTTCGACTGGCTTGGGCTCTAGGCTCTGCATTTTCTAATGCGAGTCGTTGCGGTGCGCCGAGAAGGCGATCTTGTCGACGAAGGCCAGGATCAGGGCCGACACCACGAAGGCCAGGTGCACCGCGGTCAGGGTCAGCATGCGGGTCACATCGAGCGCGTCGTGGGCCAGATAATTCTTCAGCAGGTGGATGGCCGAGATCGCCACCAGCGAGGCAGCCACTTTCAGCTTGATGGTGCCCGGATCGTATTTGCCGAGCCAGCTCGGCTTTTCCATTTCCGGCACCTTGTCGATGCGTGAAACGAAGGTCTCGTAACCGGATAGCGCCACCATTACGATCAGGTTGCCGATCAGCACCAGATCGATCAGCGACAATGCCGCCAGCACCAGATCCGTTTCGCTCATGTCGAGCAGGGTCTGGAAGATGTGCAGCAGTTCGATCACCGATTTGATGGCGAAGGCCAGCAGCAACAGGCCCAGCACCAGGTACAGAGGCACCAGCAACCAGCGGCTGCCCAGCACCAGACGTTCCAGTAGACGTTCCATCGAAAACGCGCTCCGCGGTGGGAGAGACAAGGATACGCGAGGCGGATGTTGCGCTGTAGTAGTTCAGCTCACGCGCAGCCGATACCCCACACCGGGTTCGGTCAGGATCAAAGCCGGTCGTGCCGGATCGGTTTCCAGCTTGCCGCGCAACTGGCGGATGTAGACGCGCAGGTAAGCGACGTCGTCGTCGTTCTCCGAACCCCATACTTCGCGCAGCAGATGCTTGTGCGTCAGCACCTTGCCGGCATGGATCACCAGTTGCTGCAAAATGTCGTATTCCTTGGGCGAGAGCTTCACTTCTGCGCCGTTCAGGCTGATGCGCCGGTGCACCAGGTCGACGCTGAGCCCCTCGGACTGGAATACCGGCTTGCTGCCCTGGGCCAGCAGGCGGTGACGCAGCGCCGCGCGGATGCGCGCCACCAGTTCCTCCACGCCGAAGGGCTTGGTGACGTAGTCGTCGGCGCCGGCGTCGAGCGCCTGCACCTTGCCGCGCTCGTCGTCGCGGCTGGACAGCACGATGATCGGCACCTGCGAATCCGGGCGCAGCTTGCGGATCACTTCGAAGCCGTCGCCGTCGGGCAGGCCCAGGTCGAGAATGATCAGGTCGACTTTCTCTCGCTCCAGCAGTTCCAGCGCCTGCGCCACGCTGGCGGCTTCGAGCACGGTATAGTCCTGCACGCCGAGCGTGCTGCGCAGCAGGCGGCGGATGGCGGGCTCGTCGTCGACTACAAGGATCCTGCCGGCGTCGAGACTCATGCGATCTCCGTGCGCGGGCGCTCGGCGATCACTTCGGGCGAGAACTCGATGACGAATTCGGCGCCTTTGGGATCGACGCGGTTGCGGACGTAGATACGTCCGCCCATGGCTTCGACGAAACCGCGGCAGATGGCCAGGCCCAGTCCGGTGCCGCCGCGGCCGCGATCGCCGCCTTCGCGGGCGCGGAAGAATTTGTCGAAGACACGCTGCAGATCGCCTTCCGGAATGCCGGGCCCCTCGTCGCGCACCGATACCAGCAGGCTGAACTTGTACTGCGCCGCGACCACTTCGATGGTGGAACCGGTGGGGGTGTACTTGGAGGCGTTGTCGAGCAGGTTGGCCAGCACTTGTTCCATCAGCACGTCATCCAGCATCAGCATCGGCAGGTTGGCGGGGATCGACAGCTTGACCTTGTGCTGCGCCAGTTGCTTGGCGCAGCGACGCAGCGCGGCGCCGACCAGATCGTGCAGGTCGCAGGGCTGACGCTTGGGTTTGAGCGCGCCGGCGTCGAGCTGGGTCATGTCGAGCAGGTTGGCGACGTAGCGGTTGAGGCGTTCGGACTCGTCGATGGCGGTGCTGAGCATTTCCTCGCGGGTCTTGTCGTCGTAGAGCGTGCCGTAGGACTTGAGGCTGGAAAGAGAACCGATGATCAGCGCCAGCGGCGTGCGCAGGTCGTGCGAGATCGAGGTGAGCAGGGCCGAGCGCAGCTTCTCGGTCTCGGCCAGCATGCGCGCCTGATCGACGTCCTTGGCCAGGCGGATGCGCTCGATGGCGATGGCGGCCAGATCGCCCAGTGCGTCGAGCAGGCGCCGCTCCGCCGGATTGAGCAGGAAGTTTTTGGCGGGACGGCTGACGCCGATCACGCCGACCTTGCCCTGGCCGGTACGCAGCGGCAGGAACAGGCGGCGACTGCCGGGAAGCGTATCGGTGCCGCGGCCGGTGGGTTGTGCGTGGTCCCAGCACCAGGCGGCAGCGGCGAGGTCGGCATCCTCCAGCTTGGCGTCGACCGGTACCGCCGCCATCTGCTTCAGGGCGCCGCTCTTCGGGTCCGGCGTCAGCAGGCTCACATCCGCCTTGAGCATGGTGGCCACTTGCCCGGCCGTAGTGGCGAGCAGGGTATCGAGCTTGCGTACGCCGGACAGCTTGCGGGCGAAGCCGAACAGTTCGGCGGTGGTGCGGGCCTGCCCGCGCGCGGTTTCGGCGAACTGCCGCTCGCGCACCGTGAGGGTGCTGGTGAGCCCGGCGGCGAGACAGAAAAAGGCCAGGGCCAGCAGCTGGCTCGGGTCCGCGACGGTGAAGGTATAGATCGGCTCGATGAAGAAGAAGTTGTAGCACAGCGTGGACAGCACCGAGGCGAACAGCGAGGGGCCGAGACCGTAGCGCGCTGCGCTCCACAGCACCGCAGCCAGGAACACCAGGGAGACGTTGGGCAGATCGACCATCGCCACCACGGCGCGGCCGAACAGGGTGGCGATGGCTACGGCGACGACGGTGTAGATATAAGCTCTGGGATCGGCATGCAGCCAGCCCGGTCCTGCCGGGGTGCGGCCGTCGCCCTCGTCCGGCTCCTCGGCTTCGGCCTTGCGCGCCGGGTCCTTGGCCTTGGTATCGCGCTCGTCCGCGAGCACATGGATGTTGATGCCGGTGGCGTGCTTGACCAGGTCGTGCACCACCGAGCCGTGCAGCCACTCGAACCACCACGGCCGCGCCGACTTGCCGACCACGATCTGGGTGATGTTGTTGTCGTGGGCGAAGCGCATCACGTCTTCGGCGATGTGGCGGCCACCGGGCAGGGTGATGGTTTCGGCGCCGAGCTGTTTGGCCAGAAACATGGTCTGCGCCACGCGGTCGTGTTCCGCCGTGCTCAGGTGCAGGGTGCGCGGCGTTTCGAAGTAGACCGCGAACCACTCCGCGTCGAGGCGGTCGGCGGCGCGCTTGGCGGCGCGCACCAGGCCCGCCGCCGCCGCCGATTCGTTGACGCACACCAGCACCCGTTCCGCCGCCGCCCACGGCCCGCTGATGGCGTGGCTGCGCATGTACTGGCGCATCTGGTCGTCAACGCGCTCGGCGGTGCGGCGCAGCGCCAGCTCGCGCAGGGCGGTGAGGTTGCCGGGCTTGAAGTAGTGATCCAGCGCGCGCTGCGCCTGCTGCTCGGCGTAGACCTTGCCCTCGCGCAGGCGCTGAATCAGCTCGTCCGGCGTCAGGTCGATCACCTCGACGTCGTCGGCGGTGTCGAAGATGCTGTCCGGCACGGTTTCGCGGATGCGCACGCGGGTGATGCGCGCCACCACGTCGTTGAGGCTTTCCAGATGCTGGATGTTGAGGGTGGAATAGACGTGGATGCCGGCGTTGAGCAGCTCCTCCACATCCTGGTAGCGCTTGGGATGGCGGCTGCCCTCGGCATTGGTATGCGCCAGCTCGTCCACCAGCACCAGCTGCGGACGGCGTTTGAGGATGGCGTCGATGTCCATCTCCTGCAACACGCGGCCCTTGTATTCGATGGCCTGGCGCGGCAGCACTTCAAGGCCTTCGATCAGCGCTTCGGTTTCCTTGCGGCCGTGCGTCTCAACTACGCCGACGCAGACATCGACGCCGTCCTTTTTCTTCTTGCGCGCGGCCAGCAGCATCTCGTAGGTCTTGCCCACGCCGGGCGCGGCGCCGAGGAAGATTTTCAGCTTGCCGCGCTTCTCCTTGCGCGCTTCGGCAAGCAGCGCCTCAGGCGAAGGACGGTTTTCGTTTTGCTGCGGTTCCGGCATCGATTCAAGCAGGCGATTGCGGTGGGTACAGTTTATCCCCCGCCGGCCGCCGGTGCGGCGGCCGGCGCATAAAGAATCCATAAAGATCGCATCAGTGGCCTTTCTCGGTCCCGGGCCCTGTACGCATCCGCTTCAGGGCTGACTTGACACGCGCCTGGCGTCTCCGATCGGCTATTCTCAGCCACCCGACTTCCCGCCGCTGCCGCGTGCCATGCCGAGCAACACGATCTATCCGCGTTCCCAGGACCCGCTGCACGGCATCACGCTGAAGCAGATCCTCACCGAGCTGCAAGCGCGCTTCGGTTGGGAAGGGATGGCGCGGGAGGTGCCGATCCGCTGTTTCAGCAAGGACCCCAGCATCAATTCCAGCCTGACTTTCCTGCGGCGCACGCCATGGGCGCGCAAGCAGGTGGAGGATTGGTATGTGAGCGTGTTCGTGTTGAAGTGAGCGCCCTTCAGGCTCCAACTGCCTGCGCGCAATCCGCTGAGAGTTCGAACACAGCTTCCTGCGCCACATAGGACACATAGCGGAAGTCGCGGATGGAGGCCACCTGTTCCCGGGCCAGCTTCAATTCGATGAAGTAGCCGGGCCGCGCATCCCGCGGATCGCGGAACACGGCGAGCACCGCTTTGCCGTCGAGCCAGGCCGGGACCAGGCGCCAATCGCTGTACTTGTCGTAGTTGCCGACATAGCTGCCGACTGCACGTCGCCCGGACATGCGCGCGCGCGACACCAGGTCGAGCTGCACGTCCTCGGCCAGCATCGCCCGCACGCCGTCCCAGTCACGGGCGTTGAACAGCGCGGCGTAGCGCGCCAGCGCCGGCGAAGTCCGGCGCGGCGGTGCCGGCTCCGGCTCGCTACGTCGTTGCTGTTGCAAACGCGTGCGGCCGCGATGCAGCGCCGCCTTGACCGCAGGCAGGCTGAGTTCGAGCAGGGCGGCGATCTCTTCCAGCGAGTGGCCCAGCACATCCTTGAGAATCACGCAGCTGCGCTGCGGCGCCGGCAGCTCGATGAAGCGCGACAGCGCCGCGCGCACGGCTTCTTCCTGCGCCAGCGCTTCGCTGGGATCTTGCGCATGGTCGGCGGCGGTGTCCGCGATGTCGTCGAGCGATTCGCCCATGCGCCGGTCGTAGCGGCGCAGGTGATCGAGCGCGCGCCGGTGCGCGATGGTGAACAACCAGGGGCGCAGCGCGGGCAGCTCGCTGTATTCCGATAGCGCGTAATAGGCGCGGGCCAGCGTCTCCTGCACGATATCCTCGCCCTCGGCGATCGAGCCGGTCATGCGTGCGCAATAGCGGTGCAGTTCGGGGCGCACCGCGGCGACCAGCGCCAGAAAGCGCTGGCGCCCCTGCTGCAGTTCGGACAGCGGAAATTCACTTCCTCTTTCGGCGCCAGTCATGTCCCCAGTTATGTCCCTAGTCACGCCGTGGGGCCGTCGAGAAGCTGAATGCCGCTGTCACCCTTGAAGCCAAAGGCGACGCTGTCGCGGTAGCGCGGATCGTTCAGCACCGTCATCACGTGCTCGCCGAACTGGCGCGGTGCCAGCGACTTGCCGAAGCCTGCCAGGAAGGCCTCGCGCGTGATGCCCTTCTGTTTCGCATAGGCCTCGGCGGCGGTGCGCCCGAGGTGGGTCTCGCCGATCATCTGTAACGGCACCAGCACCTGGAAGCGGATGCCCAGATCGAGCTGCGCCGAGACGCCATTCGCATAGTTCGCCATCAGCCATAGCATACGCTTGGCCCCGGCGTAGCCGCCCGACAGCGGCGAGCCGCCGACGGCCGCGCCGCTGGAGCCGACCAGCACGCGGCTGCCGCGCGCCAGCGGCAGGCGAATGGCTTCCTGCATCCAGTGCAGGCCCGCCTTCACATCGTTGTTCCAGATCGCGCTGAAGTCGTCCCAGCTTTGTTCGTGCAAGGGCGCCATCCGCGGTGTGGCTCCGGCGTTCAGCACCAGCAGCGTGGGACGAATGTCGCGCAGCAGCGAGACCGCCAGCGCGCGGTCGGTGACATCCCCGGCCACCACGGATACGCCGAGCCGCCGCTCGACCTCGGCCAGACGGCTGGGGTCACGGGCGACCACCACGACCCTGGCCTGCCGCTCCACCAGCGCCTCGACCAGGCCCAGGCCAAGGCCGCTGCCGCCGCCGGTGACGATGACAGGTTGATCCTTCAGGTTTTCCACGGTGAACAGCTCCTCGTTGGACCGGAGCCGGACTGGCCCCGCTGCTACAACGATTCACCGCGGCAAAAGGATGCGCCGGTTCATCACAGGAACCACCAGAACGCCTGGGGTGGGAACGAGATGCCGACCATGAAGGCCAGCAAGGATTCCGGCGCGCTGCCGTGGGCGAGCATCATGACGATGGCAAAGACGGCGCCCTGCGCGCTGCGCAAGAGGTAGTTGAGCATCAGCCGGCTCCGGCTCCGGCTCCGGCTCCGGCTGCGCGATCCGCCACCGGCTGGCGACGCATCCGCCACAGACAGGCCACGACACGCTCGCGGCTATAGTGGCCGGAGACCAGGCGTAGACGGGTTTCGGCTGCCAGGGGTACAACCGGCGGACGCCGCCGCCGGGGGCGGAGCAGGGCGCGCAGGAAAGCGCTCACTGCCTCACCTGCAGGCAACGGCGCTCGATCTCGCGTGCGGCGTAGCCATCGGCAAGGTCACGGGCGTGGTCCGCCAGCGCCTGCTCCTCGACTGTCATCGCGGCGCCTGCCAGCAGCTTGTTGTACAGCACGTGCAATGCGCGCTGGGCGCCGAGCGCGCGGCGGTTGGCCGCCAGCAGGGTCGCCAGCGATGCCGGCTGATTACGGTACTTGTCGCGCAGGCGCCGCTCGTCGGTTTCGGCCAGGAAGTCGCCGGCCACCGCGTCCATGAAGCTGTCGGTAAAGCCAGCGAGGCCGCTGAGCACATCGTCGCGGATACGCTCGACGCCATCGGCCCTGGCGTGGTGATGATCGGCCGCCGCAATGGCGGCGCGGCCCTGGCAGGGATCGGGGGTGGGGGCCGGTTGATTCATCGAAATCTCCCATCGGTGCGGCTGATGGAATTATTACAACAAATGTTGTTACTGTTGTCAACAACAATAGTTGTCGCGCCTGGCCAGGGGCGGCTGCACATGCCTGCCGCGAATCAACCGCAGCAGGCGGGAACAATCAAGAGCGGTGCCGGATGAATCGTCCGCCGTTCATGCTCCCGCCAGTTCCGTCCGGACAAAGCCTCCGGGGACTATTTGACGATAACCATCCCGGTCATGCGCGGCCCGTGAATGCCGCATTGATAGGGATATTCGCCCGGCGTGCTGAAGGTGCGCGACCAGGTCGATCCCTTATCCAGTCGCGGGCTCTTCTGGTCAGGAAACTTGACCATGTGATTGGAGTCGTCTGCATTGGTCCAGGTGATGTTGGTGCCCACGGCGACCGTGATGGTGGCGGGCACGAACACCATCCAGCCGATATTGACGGCGTTCGGCACTGTCGGGGCCGGTGGCGGCGGCACTTCGATGGCCATGGCGGGTGTGGCCAGCAATCCCGCGCAAAGCAGGAGCGTCGTCAGCGGTTTGAAGCCTGTCATGTCGGTTCTCTGTCGGGTGGATGGGGCAGACAAGAAGTGCGGATGCATCGGAAATAAAAGACCCGGCTCGCACAGGGCAGCGCGAGCCGGGAGTGCCGTTCCGGTCAAGTCAGGTACCGGTGGGGGAGCCGGTGCGTGGACAAGATCGTTCCCGGTAACGGCGGTGTCCGTGGCAGGGGAGATCTCCACGGTTGAACCGAAACCTTGCATTTCGTAAACGCGCCCGGCGCACTGCGCCGGGCAAAAAAAATCCACGCTGCGGCGGCGATGCCACAACGTGGACGTCTGTGTCCGAAGCCGGTCTGCGACGACGGGCTGAATTGTTATTAGCAAAATAAATGCCACATTATGGCAAAAAGTCCGGCGCCGGTTCTTTGCGCTGCGTCGGCTGGTGGCATCGGCAGGACTTCCGGGCATATTCCGCGGACGCTCGGCCCTGATGCCGCGCCGCTCTGGCGCTAAGCTGTTGCCGTCGCGGAACTTACTTTTTGCCGCCGCATCGTTGATCGGGAGCAAGCCCATGGACCTGAACAGAAGACAGCTGCTGCTGGCGAGCAGCGCGGCGGGCCTGGGCCTGCTCCTGATCGGCAGGCGCGGGCTGGGCGGATCGCCCGCCGAAGCGGCACCCACGGAGACCTTTACAGTGACTCATAGCGACGCGGAATGGCGCAAGCTGCTCACCCCCAATCAATATGCGGTGCTGCGGCAGGAAGGCACCGAGCGACCGTACACCAGCCCGCTCAATGACGAACACCATGACGGTGTCTTTGCCTGCGCCGGCTGCGCCCAGGATCTGTTCTCGTCGAAGACCAAGTTCGACAGCGGCACCGGCTGGCCGAGTTTCTGGCGTCCCCTGGACAAGGCGGTGCTGGAGCACAGCGACAATTCCCTGGGCATGACGCGCACCGAGGTGCGTTGCAGCCGCTGTGGCGGCCATCTGGGCCATGTCTTCGATGATGGGCCGCAGCCTACCGGACTGCGCTATTGCATGAACGGCGTGGCGATGACGTTTAAGCCCGGCGCGGCCTGAGTTTTTCGAATTTTCCTGGAATCTCATGCTGCTTGTTCTGCTGGCTTATTGCGGTGGGGTGCTGGCCAACGCGCCCGGAGGTATCGTCTACCGCTTCCATGCGCGCGATCTGCACTTGGTGCTCGGACCCAGCGCGAACGGCAAGCCGGTGCGCTTCCGGGTGCGTCTGGATGGTCAGGCGCCGGGTGACCGCCATGGGGTCGATACCGATGCGCAGGGCTTGGGCAGCGTCACCAGCCAGCGGCTTTATCAATTGGTGCGGCAGAGCGGGGACATTCACGACCGGACTTTCGAGATCGAATTCCTCGATACGGGCGTCGAGGCGTTTGCTTTCACCTTTGGCTAGGTCCCCGTACTCGTAAATTAAATTGGTCGGCGACTAGGACGATATCCATGAACAAGTGGCTTGCGGTGCTTGGCCTTGCCGGGTTCGCTTTCCTGCTGTGGCAATTTCCGGCCTACTCGGAAGCGCCAGTGCAGCTGGTTCCGGCTCCGGCGATCGACGAACCTGCAACCGCGACCGGCAGCGAGACGGCGGTGCTGTCCGGCGGCTGCTTCTGGGGCGTGCAGGGCGTGTTCGAGCATGTCAAAGGCGTGAGCCGGGCCGTATCGGGCTATGCCGGGGGCGGCGCGGAGACGGCGCAGTACGAGACGGTGAGCACCGGCAAAACCGGGCACGCGGAATCGGTGCAGATCACCTATGACCCGCAGCAGATCAGTTACGGTCAGCTGCTACAGATTTTCTTTTCGGTGGCGCATGACCCGACGCAGCTCAATCGCCAGGGCCCGGACAGCGGCAGCCAGTACCGCTCCGCTATCTTCCCAGCGAACGCAATGCAGCAGCGGGTGGCGGACAGCTACATCGCGCAGCTCGACAAGGCCGGAGTATTTCACCAGCCCATCGTCACCAAAACCGATCCCCTGAAAGGCTTTTACCCGGCGGAGGATTATCACCAGGATTTTCTGGCGCTGAATCCGGGCTATCCCTATATCGCGATCAACGATCTGCCCAAGGTGCGGAACCTGAAGAAGCTGTTTCCCCAGCGCTATCGCGAGCAGCCGGTGCTGGTACAGGCGGGTTCCAGGACGGGTTAGGCGGACGTCCGCCTACAGGTGATCGCTGGCCTTGATCCAGGCCTGGGCCAGCGCTTCCAGTCCTCGCGCATCCGCGGCGTCGAAACGGTTCGCATGCGGGCTGTCCAGATCGAGCACGCCGAGCAGGCGCTCGCCCAGAGTCAGCGGCACCACCACTTCCGAACGTGAAGCCGGATCGCAGGCGATGTGGCCGGGAAAGGCATGCACGTCGGCGACGACCTGGGTCTTGCGCTCGCTTGCGGCGCGGCCGCAGACGCCGCGGCCCAGATCGATCCGCACGCAGGCGACCTTGCCCTGGAACGGACCCAGCACTAGGTCCTTGCCGCTCCACAGATAGAAGCCTGCCCAGTTCAGGTCGGGCAGCGAGTGCCAGATCAGCGCGCTCAGGTTGGCGGCATTGGCGATGGCATTGCGCTCGCCGGTGAACACGGCCTCGGCATTTTGGAGCAGCGAGGCATAGAGTTCCGGCTTGGAGCCGGTCGCGATTTCGGTTAGTTGGAATTCCATGTCGAGCAGTGTCCGGGCTGCTTTCCCCGTTGTAAAGGGTCGCCGGACACAGGCCGCAAGCAGGCCGGCGCGGGTCGCCCGATGGGCTGTTTTTACCAGTCATCTGGCACTGACTGTCAACGCCCCGGGCATGCTTGCCGCTTAATCTGTAAAGAACTGCTGAACTTGGGGAATTGGCCTTGGCACGTTGCGACATCCTTATCGCTGTCCCGCTGTGCTGTGCGCTCCTGTGCCTGACGCTGCTCGCCGGCTGCGGCAGCTCGTCGCCGGTGTCGGGCAGCGGCGGCTCGCCCCAGCCCGCTTTGCCGCCGGGTGCGATGTGCGTGCTGAAGAGCCCCTTGCTCCAGGTCGGCACCGGCTCCACGCTGACGGTGGATGGCGTCACCTATACCAAGACCCACCAGCCGGACGCGCCGAGTCCGGTCGAGCTGCCGATCGCCAACCCGGGGCCGCAGCCGGCCGGCAGCTGTCAGGGCAACAGCCAGTTCCGTTTTGGCAGCGGCCTCTATGACACCGCCGGGCCGCTCGGCGGTGACCCCACCGGCCACGCCGATTTCTTCGGTGAGGTGCTGCCGCCGCAGGTGCCGAACGGCATCCACACGCGACCGTTCGCGCGCGCCTTCGACATCGAGTCGCCCTGCAACGGCAAGCGTCTGGTGTTCGTTTCGCTGGATGCAATGGGCATCTCGGCGCTGGAGCACCAGGAGGTGCTGAAGCGCATCGCCGCCGATCCGGTGCTGAGCCAGTACTACAACATCGACAACGTGATGCTGTCGGGCACGCACAGTCATGAAATCGGCGGCGGCTTCGGCCTGGTGGTGCTGCCTGATCTGTCGTCCGATGTGCCGGCCCTGGTCAACAATATCCTGGTCTACGTCGAAAGCCTGGTGATCAGCAATCCGGACTACGACGACGACAATTTCAACGCCATCGTCGGCGGCATCGTGCAGGCCATCCGCCGCGCCCACGCCAACCTGCAAGCGCATCCGGACACCAGCGGCATCGGCCTTGCCGTCGGCCAGTTGCTCAACGCCAACGTCAACCGCGATCCGCTCGGCTACGAGCAGGATTCGCCTTCGGAGCGCGCCCAGTATCTTGATCAGAACGGCCACGAGGTGAATGTCGACAAGCGCTTCCTGCAGCTCAACCTGGTGCGCAGCAACGGCACCGCTGTCGGCGTGATCAACTGGTTCGGCGTACATCCCACCTCGATGGGCAATCACGACCTGTTGATGTCGAGCGACAACAAGGGTTATGCCTCGCTTGGCTTCGAGAAGCTGATGGGCACGCAGTACGCGCCGGATGCCAGCGGCCAGGCTTCCGGCGTGGACAACTTCGTCGCCGCCTTTGCCCAGACTGATGAGGGCGACTCGGTGCCCGATCTGTATGTATTCGACAAGGACCTGAATGGCGGCAACGGGCCGGGGCAGGGCGTGCCCTACCAGTTCCGCGGCGGTACCGACGATCCCTACAATTTCAACCAGCCCGGCTACCAGCTTGGTGAGCCGAAGGCCACCGCCGTCAGCGGCACCAAGCAGCTGGCGCAGGCGCTGACGCAGTTCACCCAGGGCAGCGCGCTCAGCGGACCGGTGGACTACCGCTTCTTCTATGCGGACCTGAGCGCCGATGCAATCACCGATCCGGTGGTCCTCGCCGGTCTGAACTATGCCGACGAGCCGTCCGATCTGTACTCGCCAGCCAAAACCACATGCGCTTCGGCCTATGGCATCAGCCAGTTCGCCGGCGGCGCCAACGCACCGGATTTCGGCGCCGCCGGCTACGCCTGCGTCGCCGATGCGCCCGTGCCGTATTTCAGCCAGGCGCGCAACAGCTACAACGGCATCTACAACGGCACCGGCTACATCGTCGCCGAAAAGAACGACCAGCCGTTGCAGATTCCTTTCGACGGTCCCGCTGTCTATGACGTGCTGACGCCGCTGCTGTGTGCCGCCACCAAGCTGCAAACGCAATACAGTTGCCAGGGCGAGAAGCCCACCTCGCTCGGCGCCAGCACCAATCCGGTGCCGGTGCAGATTTTCCGCGTCGGCAATCTGGCCATACTCGGCGTGCCGCTGGAAGTGACCACCATGTCCGCCCGCCGCCTGCGCAAGACGGTGCTGGATGCGCTGAGCCCGGTGGGCGTGGACACGGTGGTGATCGCCGGCCTGTCCAACGATTATCACGAGTACATGGCGACGCGCGAGGAATACACCGCGCAGATGTACGAGGGCGCTTCCACCATCTTCGGGCCGTGGCAGCTTGCCGCCATCCAGCAGGAGTCGCGCAAGCTGGCCCTGACCATGGCCGCGGGCCAGCCGGCGCCCTCGGGCGTGGCCGCCGCGGTACTGCCGACCGGCCCGGCTTCGCCGATCACGGTGGACCCGCCATCGAATTTCGGCAGTACCGTCACCGACGCGCATGCCGCGTATACGCAGGGCGATGCCGTGGATGTCACGTTCGTCGCCGGCTATCCCGGCAACGACCTGCGCACCATGGACTCCTACCTCTATGCCGAGCACCAGAATGCGCAGGGCGGTTGGGACCCGGTGGCGACGAATGGACATGACCCGGAACTGACCTTTCTCTGGCATTCCACGCCCAGCCTGATCAATACCGAGCTCAACCTCGCCGGGCCATCGACCGCGGAAGCACTGTGGCAGATTCCGCTGGATACGCCGGCGGGGACTTATCGCATCCGCCACCAGGGGGTGGAGCGCCTGTCGGCGTCCCAACCGGCCGTGGCCTACGAGGGCATCAGCAGTCCGTTCCAGATCATCGGTACGCCATCCGACTGCCCTTGATGCGGCGTCTTCAGCCGCGACGACCGGAGGAGCCGCAGCAGGATTCTTCCTGCTGCGCCGGCTGGTATCGGCCCTGATCGTTGACGCTGCCGTCCCTGCCATAGCGGTCGTGCGGGCGCACCCAATCGGTGAGGTTGTGGCGCGGGCCGGTCTCGTTGCGGCCCTTGGGAGTGAGGTCCAGGTAAGCGTAGGTGGTCAGATGGTCCTCGCCGCCGCGGCCGAAGGCGGAGTAAGTGTGGAAGATTTCGCCGGCCTGGTTCCGGTAAAACACGCTGTTGCCGGACAGATCCTCGATGCCGACAGGACCGACGCGATAGTTGTAGTAGGCCTTGCCGCCGGCGATCTGCTCCGGGGTGAAGGAAGCGTTGAAGTCGTAGTTGAAATCGCTGTCGAAGGATGACACCCATCTGAAGCGCCAGCCCATGCGTTTTTTGTAGGCTTCGATCTGCGCCAGCGGCGCGCGGGCCACGGCGACATAGCTGACATCGTGGTTTTCAAGATGCACCAGGGCGCCTTCGACGTGATCGACCTCGAAGGCACAGCCCACGCATTGATGGTCCTGGCCGGGCGCCATCATGAAATGTTTGATGATCAGCTGGCTACGTCCGTCGAACAGCTCGGCGAGCGTGACCCTGCCCTCGGGGCTGTCGAATTGATAGGTCTTGTCGATTTTGACCCAGGGCAATTCCCGGCGCTCGGCGCTCAGGCGGTCGCGCAGGCGGGTGAATTCCTTTTCCTTTTCCAGCAGGCTGATGCGCTGCTTCAGCCACTCGTCGCGATTGACGATTCGGTTTTGCATGGTTCAGTCCTCCTGGAATGCATCCGGACTTGATGCCTGTCCCGTCCGGGAATGTTTGACGTCTTCGGTTAGGGTTCGTGTGATTCCACATTAGCATTGTATAGTCCTAATTTACAACTAACTAGATTGTTTATAGGACTAATAGGCTAGAATGGCGCATATGGCAGGCAAACGCAGTTATGAGGATGGATGCGCGGCAGCGCACGCGCTGGACCTGATCGGCGAGCGCTGGGCGCTGCTGGTGGTGCGCGAGCTGATGCTCGGGCCGAAGCGCTTCACCGATCTGCGCGCCGGCTTGCCGGGCATCAGTCCCAATGTGCTGACCCAGCGCCTGCAGGAGCTGGAGCAGGTCTCGGTGGTGCGGCGGCGCAAGCTGGAGCCGCCGGCCAGTAGCTGGGTCTACGAGTTGACCGAGTGGGGCATGGAGCTGGAGACGGTGATGATGGAACTGGGCCGCTGGGGTGCGCGTTCACCGGCAAAGCCGCGCGATGCCGCACTCAGCGTCACCTCGCTGATCCTGTCCTTCCGCACCATGTTCGATCCCGCTGCGGCCGAGGGTTTCGCGGCCCGCTATGAATTGAGATTCGGCGAGGACCGCTTTCATGCAGAGATCGCCGATGGCGGGATTCATATCGAACGCGGCGCCGCACGGGAGCCCGATGGCGTCATCGAATCCGATCCGGATACCCTGGCCGCGCTGGTTTACGGCGACGGCGATCTGGCCGAAGCGCTGCGCGCCGGCAAGCTCGGGTATCAGGGCGACAAGGCGGCGTTGAAGCGCTTGCTCAAGCTGTTCACATTGCCCGCACCGGCCTCGGCCACCTGGCCTGCGGGCAAGGCGTAATCCGCCAGAGTCTGCGGCGCTTCTGTTTCGATTTGGTGTGCGGCGGCCGGCCGGCGAACGCGGCGGTTCAGATAGATCCATCCTGCCGTCAATGCCGCGAACCAGGACAGCACGATCAGCGCCAGCAGCGCGAAGGTCCACCAGGAGACGGCTTGCGGCGCGGCACTCAACACCGTGCGCATCCGGTCCATGTCATCCATGTAGGTTTGCACGCCGGCGGCGCTGGCGCGCAATGCGAGGTGAGGTAACTGGAGCAGCTGAGTGGAGTCGATCATATGGCGCGTTCCCGCCCACGCAGGGGCTCCCGGCATGCGATGGTCTGCGGCGACAACCCTTGCCCGCGCAGCTTGCTGGCCGCCGGGAAATGCCGCTTGAGGTACTGAAAATGCATGTCGCATGGTCGGCCATGCCGCTATCTGGGTCTGTGCGGCAGCAGACCCAGGCGGCGGTCCGCAAAGGCTGTGGGCGGATGCTGTTTTGACCCTTAGAGGTGTTTCCATTAAGACGGACGACGTACAGACGCGATCCGGGTTTGCGCCTAGACTGCACCGAGTCCATCCGGGTTTCGCGGCAAATTGCCCGGCGAGCCGGACCCAGGAGTTTCCATGAGCAAGCAAACACCGCCGCCGGCGCCGCTTCAACAGGAAGCGGGCAGCCCGATCAAGACCGCGCAGCAGGAAACCGCCCAGGATGTGGGTAACGTGAGGCCGCGGTTGACGGAAGCTGCCACACCCGCCACCGATGCGATCCTGGCCAGATGGAAGAAGCATATCGGCAGCGCCAGGATCGTGTGGTCCAAGCTCAGCGATGCGGAATTGCTCGACACGGAAGGCCAGGCCGAGAAACTGGCCGGCCTGGTCGAGAAGCGCTATGCCATCAGCCACGAAGTCGCCGGCAGGCGGGTCAGGAATTTCCTGCAGCAGTACAAGCTGCCGTCTGCGTAAACGCTCAGCCGGCCTTGCGGCTGAGCAGCCAATGCACGGCCGGCCTCAGGGATAGCCCGAAGGCAACCGGATATTCCAGCCGGCTCATCCCGTCGCCGCCAGAGTAGCGGTGCCATCGCGGGATATCGGTAAACATCCCGCGACGGCGCTGCGTATTACGAGGGGGGCGGAATCACCACCGTGGTGGTGCCGGAGTTGCCGGTTTTTCCCTTGTCGCCGGTACGGCCGGTGGCACCCTGATCGCCGGTGGCCCCCTGCGCGCCGGTGTCTCCCGCATTGCCGGTATCGCCGTTTGCGCCCTGATCGCCCGTCGCACCTGCTGGGCCTCGCGGACCGGGAACCGCGGCGGGAACAATCACCGTCTGCGGAGCGGGACGATCACAGGCGTTCAGGCCGAGCGCCATAACCAGAACTGCGATTGGAATTGAATAGTTCATGTCTGCACCTCGAGGTTCGGCAAAAAAAGCCGCATCCACATTGTGCGAAGCCGCGAGGATCTTCTCTGTTCGGTGGTGAACTTAGAGAGTCTTATCTTCTGCAGGTTGGCGATTGGCGCCCCCGACTTCCGCATGGCCTGGAAGCGGCGCCGCATGTGGTATCGCAGTCATGCCCGACGCGATAACCATGGGCGCCGCCTCTGCGGAAAGAAGGTCCTGGGTGAAGTGGTGTCGGATCATGCATTGATCCCCCGCTGCAAGGACGCCTCTTCAAACCGCCGCCGGGATACCCGGCCGGGTGAACTCAGGCAGCTTAGGCGCCGGCACTTATCCGGTCGGTACGCTGCCGCACCAAGCAAGCGCTGCGGCCCTGATGGTGTTGCCGGCGGGAAAGCGGAAAGCGGGACTGGAAAGAAAAAAAGCCCGTCCGCGAAGATGCCCCTACGGACGGGCCAAGCTCGAATCCGCGCTGCCAAGTCCCCGTCGATATTCATCGGCGATGAACGGGGAACAGGTCCCCGTCGACATTCACCGGCAATGAACGGGGGCCAGGCCCCCGTCGACATTCATCGGCGATGAACGGGGGCTAGCTCGCCATCACGTCGGGCAGCAGGCGGTCGAATTCGATTTTGACCACGGCATAGCATTCACAGGCTTTTTTCTGCAGCCGCGGCCGGTCCAGCACGGTGATCTTGCCGCGGCTATAGCTGATCAGGCCCGCCGTCTGCAGCTTGCCCGCCGCTTCGGTAACACCTTCGCGGCGCACGCCCAGCATGTTGGCGATCAATTCCTGGGTCATGGTCAGGTTGTTGTCGGACAGGCGATCGAGGCTGAGCAGCAGCCAGCGGCACAACTGCTGCTCCACCGAGTGATGCCGGTTGCACACCGCCGTCTGCGCCATCTGCGTCAGCAGGGCCTGGGTATAGCGCAGCAGCAGATGCTGCATAGCGCCGGAGCGGCCGAATTCCTCCTTCAGCAGCGCGGCAGGCAGGCGGTAGGCGTGCCCAGCGCTCTGCACCACCGCCCGGCTCGGCGTGGTTTCGCCGCCCATGAACAGGGAGATGCCGACAATGCCCTCGTTGCCCACCACCGCGATTTCCGCTGACGCGCCGTTTTGCATCACATACAGCAGCGAGATGATGCAGTCGGCGGGGAAATAGACATGCTGCAAGGCGACGCCGGACTCGTACAGCACATAGCCCAGTTTCAGCTGCACCAGTTCGAGGTGGGGAAACAGGCGTGCGCGCTCCGCCTCCGGCAGGACGGCCAGTAGACGGTTTTGCTGAGGCTGTTGAGAGAGGAGAATGGGTACATTCCTTGAGCCGCGTGGCGTGCCGGTATGGCGGCAATAGCGACGGGCACGATCCCGTCGACTCCATTAAACGGCAATTTGTGTCCGCCATCCGTACGCTTGCGCACATTGCGGGTCAGCGGACGGCAGTGGCAATAGCGCGGCTGCCGTATCCCGGTTGTCATGAATGCGCCGTTCTTTCAGCAGTCGATCAGCGCCGCCAATGGCTGCCGCGTGCGGGCGACAAATCGATCAGCAGCGCGATGACGATGGCGACCACCGGCCACAGTGTCCAGTGCCCGCCGAACCAGTGCTGCACCACAATGTAACAGAGCAGCGTCGTCGGCAGCAGGATGAAGCCCAGAATCGGCCACAGCAGGGTGTGAAACATGCCGCGCGGCCAGGTGGTGAGGAACCACATCAGGAACAGAACCAGGCGCGGCGCAATCAGCGCCACGATCACCAGGAGAAAAGGCATCGCATTGACCTCGTTGTCTTGGAACGCATGAAGCGGTGACTTGCCATCGGCCGGATCGGAACATCTGCCGATCCGAAGAGCCGACAAGCATGCATCACCATCACGGAAATGTACCCGTCCGCCGCTGCCTGCTCTGTGCGATTCCGTACCAAGCAAGTCTGCAACCGCGCCGCTCCCCCAATCCTGCGCGATCGCCCCGGGTATGTTCGACAGCGCACGGACTGTCGTTTGCCGAACTCCTATGTTGGGTCGGCCGATGTGCCGCGCCAGCGAACGGGTTGTTGCGTGAAGCAACCGCCGTCGCGCCTCACACCTGGCGCGCAGCTCCATCCCTCAATCCGGAGTCAGATCATGCAAAGAATTTTCCGTCAGTCCGCATTCCCCGCAGCGCGCGCAGTCGCCGCCGTGGCGGTCCTTGCAGCCATCGGCGCCGCGATCCCGGCGAGCGCGGCCGATAGCCAGGCTCCGCGGGTCCACGTGGTTCTGGTGGCTGCGGACACCACGGCAGCGGCCCCCATGGCGCCGCAGTCCGGGAGTGCCGCGGTTGCCACCCATATGGACCAAAAGGTCGAGGCGCGCATCAAGGACCTCCATACCCGGCTCGCCATCACGGCGGCACAGGAAGACTCCTGGGGCAAGGTGACGCAGGTGATGCGCGACAACGAGGCCACCATGGCTACTCTGGTCGAGGCCAGAAGCGGCAACGCCAAGACCATGACGGCCATCGACGATCTCAAATCCTATGGCGAGATCGCCCAGGCCCATGCGGACGGCATCCAGAAGTTCGCGCCGGCGTTCGGAACGCTTTACGACAGCATGTCGGATGAGCAGAAAAAGAATGCCGACTCCATCTTCCGCGATCGCGGCCACAAGGCGATGAAGCACATGGCCAGCAAGGCCGGCTGATCGATGTTGCCCCACTCCAGGATGCAGGCCCGGCCACGCGCCGGGACTTCGCTCCAAGCACGGATGAATCACACATGACACACTCAATAAAGCGCAGCGGCTGTTTGTCCTGCAGCGCCGGCAAGCTCGGCTTGGCCCTGGTTCTCGCCTCGATGCTCGGCGGCATGGCCATGGCCCCGGCGTTCGCCGACGACCGCGGCCATCACGGCCGCGGCGGCTATGATCGCGGTTACGACCGCGGACACTGGCGCCATGGCTACGATCGGCGCGACTGGCGCGGCAACGGCTACTACGAACCCTACCAGGTCTATGCGCCGCCGCCGGTCTACTATCCGCCGCAGCCCTCGCCCGGCATCAGCCTGTTCTTCCCGGTTCACATCCGATAGCTGCACGGGTGTCCACGCTACCGCACAGGCCACATGAGATCTGTGCGGCTGCGAGCAGGTGCGGACAAAGCGGTTTTGGAAATAAACAGCCATCCGTGCGCTGCCGTACAGAGCCGCTGCGGCCGCTGAGTTCAATCTGCTGATCTGCAAATTGCAATCGCTAGCCAACCGGAGATCAGGACAATGCTTGGAACCATCGCGGTAATCCTGCTGATTCTGTGGGCGCTGGGGCTGGTGACGTCCTACACCATGGGCGGCTTCATTCACATTCTGCTGGTGGTCGCGATCATCATGATTTTGGTCCTGGTGATTCAGGGTAGGGGCATTTAGCGCCGATGCAAGGATCGCCGCCGGTAGCTTATGTACGCTGACAGACGGAACGCGTCAGCGATCACGCGTAGAACACCCTGACACCAAGAAATCGATCGGCGTTGCCGCCACGATATTTTTCACAGGCAGTACCGGTACCCGGTTTGTGCATCCCAGGTTCATCGGTCAGCTCAAAGGTCACATCATGAAAGCAAGCAGTCGTGTAAATCCCCTTCTCATCGCTGGCGGAGCGCTGGTGCTGTCCGCCTGCGCGGCTGCGCCGCAGCCTCCCACCGATGCCCTGCAGGCGGCAGACATCGCCATCTCCAATGCGGAGAATGACCACGCCGCCGACTATGCGCCGTTGGAAATGCGCACGGCGCATGAAAAGCTCAGCGCCGCGCGTGCGGACTCACAGCAGCCCGACGAGCAGCAGGTGATGCATGCCCGGCCGCTGGCGGAGGAAGCGCGCGCCGACGCCGATCTGGCATCGGCCAAGGCGCATCTGGCCAAGGCTGAAGCGGTCAACCAGGAACTGCAGAAGAACAGCAATACCTTGCGTCAGGAATTACAACGCGGCTCCGGAGGTTGAGGCATGAACAAGATCAAGAGCGTCATTCGATCCGGCTTGTACGGCGTCACGTTCGGCAGCGCCGCCATTCTCCTTGCCGCCTGCGCAGCCGATGTGGTCAAGGACCCCGGCGTCGCCAAGGCCCGCGCCGATCTGACCGCGCTGCAGTCCGATCCGCGCTTGGCCGGCCGCGCCCCGCTGGCCACCCACGACGCCGAAACTGCGGTGCAGGATGCCGAGCTGCCGCAAACCGATCCGGTGGTGGAAACGCATCTGGTCTACATTGCCGACCGCAGGGTGCGGATTGCCGTGGCGCTGTCCCAGACCAAGTACGACGAGGATCAGCGCAAGGCGCTGAGCGAGCAGAACGGTCAGATCCAGCTCGATGCGCGCACCAATGAAGCGGATGCGGCGAAGCGCCAGAGCGATGCCGAGAAGCTGAAGAACGACAACCTGCAGGCGCAGCTTGCGGCCCTGCAGGCGAAGAAGACCGACCGCGGCATGGTGCTGACCATCGGCGACGTGCTGTTCACCACCGGCCGCTCCGATCTGAAGGCGGGCAGCGTAGAGAATCTGGACCGGTTGGTCACCTTCCTCAATCAGGCGCCGGACCGCAATGTCAGGATCGAAGGCCATACCGACAACCGCGGCGGCGAGGATATGAACCAGGCGCTGTCGCAGAGACGCGCCGAGTCCGTCGCCGGCTATCTGACCGGCCGCGGCATTGCCAGCAGCCGCATCACCTCGGTCGGCGAAGGCTACAACTCGCCGGTGGCCGACAACAAGACCGATGCCGGCCGCCAGGCCAACCGCCGCGTGGAAGTGATCATTCAGGATCCGCCACAAGTGGGAACCGCACAGCCCACGCTTCAGTGAGCCCCCCGCTGGGTATCGCAAGCATCTGACGCTGGCGCGCCGCGCAGCCAGCTTTCGCCGGCCAGGAAAGGCCGGTTGAAGATCAGGGACGATCGGGCCGCACCGCAGGGTGCGGCTTTTTTTGTTGCCGCGGTGCTTCGCAGCGAGCAGGGCATCGTCGGGCGTATCGGGTAAGCGTCATTGAACCGGAACGGCTCGGGCGGCGTTCGGTACGCCATCGCACAGACGGTCGTGTGGTGCTGCGCTTTACTGGCTTACTCACACGAGGGCACTTCCATGTCATCCAATATCCGTTCACTGAGCCTGGCGCTGGCGATGTTCGCCGTGCCGACGGCAGCTTTCGCGCAGATCGGCATTTCCATCACCATCGCGCCGCCGGAGCTGCCGGTCTACGAGCAGCCGGTGATACCGGGTGATGGTTACCTGTGGACCCCGGGCTACTGGGCCTACGGCGACGACGGGTATTTCTGGGTGCCGGGCACCTGGGTCCAGCCGCCCAGCGTCGGCGTGTTGTGGACTCCCGGTTACTGGGGCTGGTCGAACGGCAACTATGCCTTCAATCAAGGCTATTGGGGCCCGCATATCGGCTTCTATGGCGGCGTCAACTATGGCTACGGCTATGGCGGTGACGGTTATTCCGGCGGACGCTGGAACAACGGCTCGTTCGCCTACAACCGCGCGGTGAACAACGTCAATATCAGCAGCATCCACAACACCTACAACGAAACCGTGGTCAACAACACCGCGGTCAATCGGGTCAGCTTCAACGGCGGCAGCGGCGGCATCAGCGCCAGGCCGACCGCCGCGCAAGAGACTTTCGCCCACGAAAATCATGTGGCGCCGACCTCCGCACAGACGCAGCACGAGCAGACCGCCCGCGCCAATCCGGCGCAGCGGGATTCCGTCAATCACGGCCATCCGGCCGTGACGGCGACGGCGCGGCCCGGGGATTTCAAGGCGTCCGGCGCGGCTGAAGCGAAGGCTGGCACCGAGAACAAGGCGGGAGAGGCGAACAAGGCCGCAGCTGAAAACAAGGCCGGCGCCGAAAACAAGGCGGCTGCGGAGAACAAGGCCGCGACCGAGAACAAGGCAACTGCTGAAAACAAGGCAGCGCAGGAGAACAAAGCCACTGCCGAGAACAAGGCGGGCGTAGAGAACAAGGCGGCGGCTGAAAACAAGGCAACCGCCGAGAACAAGGTGCAGGCCAGAAAGCCGGCAGCCGCGCAGCACCCGGCGCGAACTGCTCAGGCGCATGCCCCAGCCGCTCCGGCAAGAACCGTGCAGCGCAGCGCGCCCAAGCCCGAGGCCGCGCCGCGTCCGCAGGCTCAGGCACGTCCCCAGCCTGCACCGCGTCCGCAGGCCCAGGCACGGCCCCAGGCTCCGGCTCGTCCGCAAGCCCAGGAGCGGCCGCAGGCCCAGGCTCGCGCGCAGCCGGCAGCGCAGCAGCACGAAGGCGGCGGGCAAGAGCACGAGCATCACTAGCGCCGGGGCTTTACCGACACAGCACGTGACCATGCTTCTTTGATATGTAATTTCCGCCCCAATGCCCTCCGCCGCGACACCGGCGCAGGGCATTGGGTCCGGTCTCACGGTGGCACGACCGGAATGGCTCCAAATCCCTCTCATTGCGCTGTATGTTCGATAGCGTACAGACGCGATCCGCCAGGGACCGGATAATTTTTTCCGCATCGGACCGGGGGGTGGCACAACCTGCCGCATTTCCTGTGCTTATCTTGCAAACCCAGCTGCGAGACCGCTTCCACACCGCTGTACGCGAAGGCCGGTGATGTTCGAAAAGACAAACGGTACTTCCCTTGCCGAAGATGCCGGCAAAGTAGAAGTCATCAGTGAAGTGCGCCGCCAGGAGGCCCTGCTTAAAACAGGCGCCTTGCAGAACGCCATTCTCACCAGCGCCAATTTCTCGATCATCGCCACCGACGAGAAAGGCATCATCCAGCTCTTCAACATCGGCGCCGAGCGCATGCTGGGTTATCAGGCTGCCGAGGTGATCAACAAGATCAGCCCCAGCGACATCCATGATCCGCGGGAAGTGATCGCCCGCGCGGAAGCCTTGAGCCTGGAACTCGCCACCCCGATTACGCCCGGCTTCGAGGCGCTGGCGTTCAAGGCCTCGCGCGGCATCGAAGACAGCTATGAGCTGACCTATATCTGCAAGGACGGCAGCCGCTTTCCGGCGATCGTGTCGATCACGGCGCTGCGCGACGATTATGGCGATGTCATCGGTTACCTGCTGATCGGTGCCGATAATTCGATCCGCAAGCAGGTCGAGTTGGAGTTGCACGACGCCATGGCGGTGGCGGAAAAGGCCAATCTGGCCAAATCCGATTTCCTGTCGAGCATGAGCCATGAGTTGCGCACACCGCTCAGCGCCATTCTCGGCTTTGCCCAGCTCATAGAATCCGGCTCGCCATCACCGACGGTGTCGCAGCGGCGCAGCGTCGACCAGATTCTCAAGGCGGGCTGGTATCTGCTGGACCTGATCAATGAAATTCTCGATCTGGCGGTGATCGAATCAGGCAAGCTGTCGCTGTCTCTGGAACCGATCTCGCTGGCCGAAGTATTGAGCGAATGCCGCGCCATGATCGAGCCGCAAGCGCACAAGCGCGGCATCAGCGTGCGCTTTCCGTGGTTTGAAGTGCCATGCTTCGTCAAGGCCGACCGCACCCGGGTGAAGCAGGTCCTGATCAACCTGCTGACCAATGCGATCAAGTACAACAAGGTGGGCGGCGCCGTGATGGTGGATTGTGCGGAAAGCGCCCCGGGGCGAACCCGCATTTCCGTGCAGGACAACGGCGAGGGCCTGAGCACCGACCAGTTGATGCAACTGTTCCAGCCGTTCAATCGCCTCGGACAGGAGGCGAGCCTGGAGCAAGGCACCGGCATCGGCCTGGTAGTGTGCAAGCGGCTGATCGAATTGATGGGCGGGGCCATCGGCGTGGAAAGCACGGTCGGCAAGGGCAGTGTGTTCTGGCTCGAACTGAATCTGACCGACGAACGGGCCGCTGCCGCCGACGTATCCGAACCCATGGCTGCTCCCCAAGTGAAGGTCAAGGCCGATGCGCTGTTGCGCAGCGTGCTCTATGTCGAGGACAACCCGGCCAATCTGATGCTGGTGGAGGATCTGATTGCGCGGCGGCCGGATATCCGCCTGCTCAGTGCCAGGGACGGCATCAGCGGCATCGAGATTGCGCGCGCTTTGCTGCCGGACGTGATCCTGATGGACATCAATCTGCCCGGTATCAGCGGCATTCGGGCGCTGCGCATCCTGGCTGGTGACCCGAGCACCGCGCATATTCCGGTGGTTGCGCTCAGCGCCAACGCCATGCCGCGCGATATCGAGAAAGGCATGGAGGCGGGCTTCTACCGCTACCTGACCAAGCCGATCAAGGTCAACGAGTTCATGGAGACGCTGGACCTGACGCTGGCGTTCGCCAAAACCGAAGCAATCCGCCTGCACAAAGAGAAAAAGGCATGATGGTTACCGCACCCGACATCTTCAACGCCAGCATCCTGATCGTCGACGATCAGGAGTCCAATGTCGCCCTGCTGGAGCAATTGCTGAGCGATACGGGCTACACCCGCGTTGCCTCGACCATGAAGCCGCAGGAGGTCTGCGCGCTGCATCGCCGGAACCGCTACGACCTGATTCTGCTCGACCTGCAGATGCCGGTGATGGATGGCTTCCAGGTGATGGAAGGCCTCAAGACCAACGATGACGACGGCTACCTGCCGGTGATCGTGCTGACCGCCCAGCCGGGGCACAAGCTGCGCGCCCTCCTGGCCGGCGCCAAGGATTTCATCAGCAAGCCGTTCGACCTGATCGAAGTGAGGACGCGCATCCACAATATGCTGGAAGTGCGGCTGCTCTACAAAATGCTGGAGGACTACAGCAAGACGCTGGAGCAGACGGTGCGGGAACGCACCGCCGAACTGCGCGAAAGCGAGGCGCGCTTTCGCAGCCTGACCGAGCTGGCCTCGGACTGGTACTGGGAGCAGGACGAGGGCGGCAATTTCACCAAGGTTTCCGGTCCGGCACTGGAGATGCTCGGCATCCAGGTGGACGGTCTTGCCGGCAAGAAAGGCGCAGATCAGGGCAAGGGCTGGAATCACGTGGAGCGCGAAGCCTTGCTGGCCATGATCGCGGCGCGGCAGCCGTTCCTGGATTTCGTATTCAGCCGCACTGGCGCCGACGGCTCGCTCAGGAAATATCAGGTCAGCGGAGAGCCGATGTTCAGCCAGTCCTGCCGCTTCCTCGGCTATCGCGGCATCGGCGTCGAGCTGACCGCCAAGCACTAGGGTCGATATCGCCATGCCAGCGCCACACAGCCCCGGTCAAAATCGTCTTCTGGCGGTGTTGCCCGCAGCGGAATTCGAGCGGCTGGCGCCGCACCTGGAGCTGGTGCCGATGCGGCTTGGCGATTGCCTCTACGAGCCTGGCGGCCAGTTGCAGCACGTCTATTTCCCCACTACCGCCATCGTCTCGCTGCTGTATATCCTCGAATCCGGCGTTTCGGCCGAGCTTGCGGGAGTGGGCAATGAGGGCATGCTCGGCATTTCCCTGTTCATGGGCGGCGATACCACGTCCAGCACGGCGGTGGTGCAGACCGCGGGCCAGGCTTACCGGCTGCCGGGCCGGTTGCTGAAGGAGGCATTCAATCGCGGCGGGCCGATGCAGGGCCTGTTGCTGCGCTATACCCAGGTGCTGCTGACGCAGATCGCGCAGAACGCCGCCTGCAACCGCTTCCATTCGATCGAGCAGCAACTGAGCCGATGGTTGCTGGCGACTCTCGATCGCCTGCCCGCGAATGAACTGGTGATGACGCAGGAGCTGGTCGCCAGTGCGCTCGGCGTGCGGCGCGAGGGCATCACCGAAGCCGCCGGGAACCTGCAGCGCGCCGGTGTGATCAGCTATCGCCGCGGCCACATTTCGGTGATCGAACGGCCGGGCCTGGAGAGCCGCGCTTGCGAGTGCTACGCCGTGGTCAGGAAAGAGTCGGGCCGCCTGCTGTCCGACTTCAGAATCCGCGAGACCTGAGCAGGGCCATCTCCCGGTATGCGATGCATGCTTGCGCGGCCTGCTCCAGAACACCAAAGACCAGAGGCTAGCTGAACAGCCGTTCGTAGTCCGCGATCACCGCTGCGTAGCACTCGCAGGAGGCTTTCTCCAGGCCTCTGCGATCCAGCACGGTGACGTCGCCGCGGCTGTAGTGGATCAGCTTCTTGCGTTGCAGCTCGCCGGCGGCGCGGGTGACGCCGCTGCGTCGCACCCCCAGCATGTCCGATAGCAGGGCGTGGGTGAGGTAGAAATGGTCGGCGTGGGCGCGATCGTGGGTCATCAGCAGCCAGCGCGCCAGACGCGCTTCAAGGACATGGAAGCAGGTGCAGGCAGCGGTCTGTGCGAGCTGGGCCAGCAGCACATAGATGTAGCGGTCGAGGTGGCGCCGCAGCGCCGGACCATGCTCCAGCTCGCCGCGGAATACCGCGGCCGACATGCGCAAGGCGCTGCCCGAGCCCTGTACCAGGGCGCGCATCGGCGAGGTATCGACCCCCAGGGCGAGCGAGACTCCGTGCATGCCCTCGCTACCGATCAGGCCCACTTCGAGCGAGGCCTGGTCTTCGAGCGCCGCAATCAGGGAAATGAAGCTGGTGGTCGGGAAGTAGACATGCCGGATGTGCTCGCCCGGCTCGCTGAGAATCGTGCCGAAAACCAGCTCGACCGGCTCGCAGCGTTCCAGCATTCTTTGCCGGGCCTGTCGCGGCAGAGACCCGAGCAGACGATTGACCACGGGCGGGGGAGTTGCGTGGGACATTCAACCCTCCTGCCATGATATGGAGCCATAGCGGCGGCACGGGGACCGTGCCGGGCTGACCCAGATGGGCGAGGATAGGTCGTTATTGCCGGATTATCAGTGCGTTGCCGCGCATAGCTGTACCGGCAGACCCGGGCACGCCGGCGTTCGGCTCAATGGACGCGCGCGGGGACATAAGGCAGCAGGCGATCGGTTTCCTTCTTGACCACTGCATAACACTCGCAGCTCAGTTGCTCCAGCCGGTGCCGGTCGAGCACCGTGATCTGGCCGCGGATATATTCGATCACGCCCATTTTCTGCAGCTTGCCGGCGGCATCGGTGACGCCTTCGCGGCGTACGCCGAGCATGTTGGCGATCAACTCCTGGGTCATGACCAGATGGTTGCCGGGAATGCGATCCAGCGAAAGCAGCAGCCAGCGGCATAGCTGCTGGTCGATCGAGTGGTGTCGGTTGCACACCGCCGTCTGCGACATCTGCGTGATCAGGGACTGGGTATAGCGCAGCATCAGCAGCAGCATCTCGCCATGGCGATTGAACTCGTCCTTGAGCCTTTGCGCCAGCAGCCGGTAGGCATGGCCGGCGCTCTGCACGACCGCCCGGCTCGGGGTGCTTTCGCCGCCCATGAACAGGGCGACGCCGACCAGCCCCTCATTGCCCACCACCGAGATTTCCGCCGAGGCGCCGTTTTCCATGACGTAGAGCAGCGACACGATGCAGTCGGTCGGGAAGTAGACATGATGCAAGGCGTCGCCGGACTCATACAGCACCTTGCCGAGCGGGAGCGGCACCAGTTCCAGATAGGGCAGCAGGCGGCCCTGGACTTCGGCCGGCAGGGCGGCCAACAGGTGATTTTGCTGCGGGGTGGGAGTTTCGGGCATGTGCCGGCTGGGTTCGCGCAAGAACGACGGGGAATCACCCGTTTTGTCTAGGATAGTCCAACGCGGTGTTGTCTGTGTACGCATTCGCACACAGCGCATCGAAAATGCCGCGCGACGCTGCCGGGCGCAGCGCGCCTGTTGTCGTTGGCGCGACTCCGCCGGGCCGAACTCGGCAATTCCATTGAAGAAACTTATCCGGCGCACCGGTGCCTGACTGTATACAGCAACAAAATGCCCGGAGACCCAGATGCCCAGTCCGCTATCACCCGATCTCCTGCGGAAAATGCACGCCTACTGGCGCGCGGCCAACTATCTTTCGATCGGCCAGATCTACCTGCAGGACAATCCCCTGCTTGAATCCCCGCTGGAACTGAAACATATCAAGCCCCGCCTGCTGGGGCACTGGGGCACCACGCCGGGATTGAATTTTCTCTACGTACACCTCAACCGGCTGATCAAGGAACACGATCTGAACATGATCTACGTCACCGGTCCGGGTCATGGCGGTCCGGGGCTGGTGGCGCAGACCTATCTGGAGGGCTCCTACACCGAGCGCTATCCGGCGATCGAGCGCAGCCGCAGCGGATTGCACCGGCTGTTCCGCCAGTTCTCCTGGCCTTACGGCATTCCCAGCCACGTCTCGCCGGAAACTCCCGGCTCGATTCACGAAGGCGGGGAACTGGGCTATTCCCTGACCCACGCCTACGGCGCGGCTTTCGACAATCCAGGCCTGATCGTGGCCTGCGTCGTCGGCGACGGCGAGGCGGAAACCGGCGCTCTGGCCGCCAGCTGGCACTCCAACAAGTTTCTCAACCCGGCGCGCGATGGCGCGGTGCTGCCGATCCTGCATCTCAACGGCTTCAAGATCGCCAATCCAACCATACTGGCTCGTATCAGCCGCGAGGAATTGACACAGCTGCTGCGCGGCTACGGCTACGACCCGCATTTCGTCGAGGGCGACGATCCGGCACTGGTGCATCAAATCCTTGCCGGAACGCTCGACACGATACTGGCGCGGATTCGCGAGATCCAGAGCGCCGCGCGTTCCCAGGCCGATGCGGAAAAAGTGGAGCGGCCGCGCTGGCCGATGATCGTGTTCCGTACGCCGAAGGGTTGGACCGGACCGAAAGTGGTCGATGGCAAGCCGGTCGAGGGCACCTGGCGCGCGCATCAGGTGCCGCTGACGGATTTCGACAAGCCGGGGCATCTGAAAATGCTCGAGGAGTGGATGCGCAGTTACCAGCCCGAGGAGTTGTTCGACGAGCACGGCAAGTTCCATGAAGAGTATGCCGAGCTGGCGCCGACCGGCCATCGCCGCATGGGTTCCAATCCGCATGCCAACGGCGGTGAATTGCTGAAGCCGCTGGCGATGCCGCACTTCCATGACTACGCGGTGGCGGTACCCACGCCCGGTGGCGTGGAAGCGGAATCGACGCGGGTGCTGGGTGGGTTTCTGCGCGATGTGATGAAGCTCAATATGGAGCAGCGGAATTTCCGGCTGTTTGGACCTGACGAAACCGCCTCGAACCGGCTGGAAGCGGTGATCGAGGTGTCCGGCAAGGAATGGATGGCCGAGGTCGAGGACGTCGACATCAATCTCAGCGTCAACGGCCGTGTCATGGAGGTGCTGAGCGAGCATCTGTGCGAAGGCTGGCTCGAAGGCTATCTGCTCACCGGCCGCCACGGCCTGTTCTCCTGCTACGAAGCCTTCATCCACATCATCGATTCGATGCTCAACCAGCATGCGAAATGGCTCAAGGTGACCCGCGACATCCCCTGGCGCAAGCCGATCGCATCGCTGAATTACCTGCTGACCTCGCATGTCTGGCGCCAGGACCATAACGGCTTCTCGCACCAGGATCCCGGCTTCATCGATCATGTGGCCAACAAGAAGGCCGATCTGGTGCGCATCTATCTGCCGCCGGACGCCAACTGCCTGCTGTCGGTGGCGGATCATTGCTTGCGCAGCCGCAACTACATCAACGTGATCGTGGCCGGCAAGCAGCCGGAGTGGCAGTGGCTGGAGATGGACGCGGCGGTTCGACATTGCTCTGCCGGCGCCGGCATCTGGCAATGGGCCAGCAATGACGAGGGCGCTCCGGACGTGGTGATGGCCTGCGCCGGCGACGTGCCGACACTGGAGACGCTGGCCGCCGTGACCCTGCTGCGAAGCTATGTTCCCGACATCCGCATCCGCGTGGTCAACGTGGTGGACCTGATGGTGCTGCAGCCCCAGTCCGAGCATCCGCACGGCATGGAGGCGCGGGATTTCGATGCGCTGTTCACCACCGACAAGCCGGTGATCTTCGCCTACCACGGCTATCCGCCGATCATCCACAAGCTGACCTATCGGCGGCACAATCACGACAATTTCCATGTGCGCGGCTACAAGGAGGAGGGCACCACCACCACGCCTTTCGACATGGTGGTGCTGAACAATCTCGACCGCTACCAGCTCGCCTTCGATGCCATCCGGCGCATTCCGCGGCTCAGCGACCAGGTGGAGAAGGCGGAAGCGCGCTACTGGGAAACCATGGAGCGCCACCGGCTCTATATCAGCGAGCACGGCGACGACATGCCCGAGGTTCGCGACTGGCGCTGGAAGCTGTGAGCGCCCGCTTTGCGCCGGGCTAAACCATGAGCGGCCAGGAAGCAGGCTTGCATGTGCTGGCGCTGAACAGCGGCTCTTCCTCGCTCAAGTTCGGCCTGTACCGTGTCGGATCTTCACACACCGAACTGCTGCTCTCCGGTGAGGCGGAATCGATCGGCGAGAGCAAGGCAAAAATCCATGCGCAGGACGCGCGCGGCCAGGAGTTGCTGTCCGAAACCGGCGCCATTGCCGACCAGGGACAAGCCATCGCCCGCGTCGGCAGGCTGCTGGATGATGCCAAGTTGCCGGCGCCGGCCGCCATCGGCCATCGGCTGGTGCATGGCGGTCCCAGGTTGCGGCAGCATTGCCGCATCGATCCGGCGGTGCTGCGGCAGCTCGAAGCCGCCGTGGTGTTTGCGCCGCTGCATGTTCCGGCGGCCTTGTCGGTGATTCATTTTGCGCAGGAGCACTTTCCCGGTTTGCCGCAGGTGGCCTGTTTCGATACTGCGTTTCATGCCGATCTGCCGGATGTCGCGCGGGTTCTGCCGCTGCCCAGGGCATTACTCGCGGAAGGCATTCAGCGCTACGGCTTTCACGGCCTTTCCTGCGAATCGATTGTGCGCCAGCTGGAGGGCGATGTGCCGGCCCGTCTGGTGATCGCCCATCTCGGCAATGGCGCCAGTGTTACCGCGGTCAAGGACGGAAAGTCGATCGACACCAGCATGGGCCTGACTCCGAGCGGCGGGGTGATCATGGGCACGCGCAGCGGCGATCTCGACCCGGGCGTGCTGGTCTATCTGCTGCGCGAGAAGAAGCTCGATGCCGCCGCGCTGGAACAGCTGGTCGATCATCGCTCCGGCCTGCTTGGCATTTCAGGCGTGGCCAGCGATATGCGGAGCCTGCATCAGGCCGCCGCGTCAAACGAAGATGCGCAACTGGCCATTGCGATGTTCTCTTATTCCGTGCGCAAACAGATCGCGGCGATGATTGCCGCGCTGGATGGCGTCGACCTGCTGGTCTTCAGCGGCGGCATCGGGGAGAACGATGCGGAAGTCCGCGCCGCGATCTGCGGCGGCCTGTCCTGGATCGGCCTGCGCCTCGATCAGGCCCGCAACCGCTCGGCGGGGAATCCGCTCAGTGCCGCCGCCTCGCGCTGCCTGGTGCGGGTGATCGCCTCGCAGGAAGACGAACAGATCGCCCGCCATACCTGGGCCTTGCTGCAGCAGAAGCTGTCCTGAGTGCCGCGGAGTGCCTGTTCAGGCAATTCCTAGACGACGGTACAGCGGCACTTTCACCTGATCCAGGAGGATGGCGAAAGCGGCTGCCGCGATCAGCGTGCCGGCCACGACCCAGACCGGCAGTGGCTTCATGGCGATTCCCGCGACGGCCAGGGTGGAGGCGATCAGGAGATCGCCGAGCGATGAAGCCAGGACCCAGTTACTCGGGCGGGAGGACCACAGCCGCCGGCGTTCGCGATTGGTATAGGTCGTCGCCTGATTGCCGAACACGATGACGACGAAAGCCAGAGTCCTCAGGGTATCGAGATCGAAGCCCATGCGGTAGGCCCCGAATGCAAGGACCGAGGTGCAAAAAATCAGCTCGCCGACGCCCATGATGACGCCGGCGATGGTCAGATGGCCGATTTGCCATGCGTTGGGCAGCGGCGATGGCCGCACGTTGTCGGTGGTCAGCGACATGCCGAGGAAGTCGCCGGTAATCATGATCAGCACCATCAGCAGGGGCGTCAGGATGGCATGGCCGGTGATGATGAGGCCGCCCGCCAGGAACAGCACCTGCACGGTCTTCTTGGTGATGGAATTCAGGGTATAGGTGAGGATGCGCTGGAACGTCACCCGACCTTCCCTGACAGCGGCGACGATGCCGGCGAGTCCCGGCTCGGTCAGCACCATGCCGGCGGCGGATTTGGCGACGTCGGTGGCAGTCGACACCGCGATGCCGATCTGCGCCTGGCGCAGCGCCGGTGCGTCGTTGGCGCCGTCGCCGCACATGCCGACGATATGGCCGCCGTTCTGGAACGCCTTGACCAGCTTGTACTTGTCTTCCGGAAGCACGCCGGCAAAAACCGCGAAGGATTCGGGATGCACACCCTGCGGGATCGGTCCGGGCGGGCAGGTCGCGCCGTCGAGTCCCACCGCGTGCGCCACAATCGCCGCCGTCGCAGGCGCATCGCCTGTCGCCATCACGGTGCGCACGCCCAGTTCCTTCAATTGGCTGATCAGCGCCGCCGAGTCCGCGCGCGGCGGATCGCTGAGCGCGATGAGCCCGGCCAGGGCCAGCGCCGTCGATGGGCCGGCCGCGACCGCCAGCACCCTGAAGCCCTGGGCTTCAAGCTGGTGCGCCGCTGCTGTCGCATCGGGCGAGGCCTGGGCCAGAGCGGCGACCACGGCAAAGGCGCCCTTCAGCACGCGTTGCGTCGCGCCGCCCGGAGCTTCCGCCGTGGCCTCGGACATTTTCGTCGCCGGATCGAAGGGCACGAACTTGAGCACTTTCGGTGAACTGCTTGTGCCCTTGCCCTGGGCGGCCGCGCGAATCGCCGCATCCACCGGGTCCTGCCCGCCATCCGAGCTGGCCAGTGCGGCCAGCAGCAGAACCTGTGCCGCGTCGAAGCCGGGCAGTGGGTGGACGGTCGTCACCTTCAGCTCGTTGCGGGTCAGCGTGCCGGTCTTGTCGGCGCACAGGACATCCATCGATGCCGCTTCATCCACCGCTGACAGGCGGGTTGGCAGGACGCCCAGTTTGGCCAGGGCCCGCGCGCCGAGCGCCGAGGCCAGGGTGAAGGTGGCCGGCAGCGCCACTGGTATCGACGCCAGCACTGCGGTCAGCACCAGCGGGATGATTTCGGTGAGCGGCATGTTGAGGAAGTGGGCGTAGGCCACCAGCACTGCGATGACGACGCCATTGAACGCGGCGAGATTGCGCACCACGCGCAGCACCGCCTTCTGCTGGGAGCTTGCGACATGGGCGGTGCGCACCAGCTCGGCGGTGCGGCCGAAGCGGGTGCGAGTCCCGGTCGCCGTGACCTCGGCCACGGCTTCGCCGCGCCGGATCAAGGCGCCCGCATAGGTTTGCAGCCCGGGGCCGGCTTCGATCGGAACCGATTCGCCGGTGAGCATGGACTGGTCGAGCAGGACTTCGCCTTCGCTGAGGCGCACGTCCGCTGCAACGACGCCGCCCAGCGAAAGCTTGACCACGTCGCCCGGCACCAGCTCCGCCGCGGGCACGGTGGCCCAGGCGCCGTCGCGGCGCACCGATGCGCTCAGCGCCAGCCGCGACTTCAGCGCGGACAGGGTGGCCTGGGCGCGCCCTTCCTGAAAGAAGCCGAGCGCGGCGTTGAACAGCAACAGGCCGGCGATGATCGCGGCTTCGACGGTGTCGCCCAGGACCAGCTGCAGCAGGATCGCGGCTTCGAGCATCCACGGCACCGGCGCCCACAGCTTTTCCAGGGCGCGGCGCAGCGGGTGCACCGCGGTGTCAGTCATGGCGTTCGGGCCGAACTTCTGCAGCCGCCGGCTGGCCTCAGCCTTGCTCAGTCCGATCTGCAGGTCGACTCCGACAGCGCTTTCTGATTGCTCAGGTGAAGCACCTGTTGCGGGCGAGCGAGTGATCATTCCCGCCTCACTTGAATGCCTTGATCAGTCTCGCAGCCAGGATTTGCGCGTTACCCAGGACGACCGCTTGTCGCTGCAAACGCTCTTGCCGGCCTGCGACGGCTTCTTCGCCTCGAAGCCGGACGTGCCCAAGGGCTCGATGACTTGTTCCGCTTCGAAGTGCATGTCAAACGCATAAAAAAGACGAAATTTCTGCTTCATAGAATGGTCTTTTTTAATTGATCAATGGATTGTCGAGTATGCGTGGAAGGCGCAATCCGATCTGTACGGCAACACGCTTTAGGCAAACGCCCGCATGGCTCTATTTTTGTGGCCTTTGGTGTTCTGACGATGGCCATTGAGTCGAAGGTGTCAAGCGCCGTTTCCACGATTACACTGGGCGCGGCGCACCCCACCCGGGATCGCCGGACTCGCCCCCGCGGCAGGCTTTGAACCACGCTTCCGATCGCTGGTCTTAACGGATACCAAGCGCCCGGCAGCACCGCAGGCTCGATATTCGCGGGCGCAGGACCACCCAACCAGGAGCAGCGTAATGGAACTCGGCATGATCGGCTTGGGGCGCATGGGCGCCAACATGGCGCAGCGCCTGGTGCAGGGCGGACACCGCGTGGCGGGTTTCGACCCTGACGAGAAGGTGCGCAAGAGCGTCGAGAGCAAGGGTATCGAAGCCGCCGCTACCCTGGATGCACTGGTGGGCAAGCTGAAGGCGCCGCGCGCGCTGTGGCTGATGGTGCCCGCCGGCGAGGTGGTGGACCAGACCATCGAGGCCCTGCTGCCGAAGCTGGCGGCGGGCGATACGATCATCGACGGCGGCAACTCCAATTTCAAGGACACGCAGCGCCGCGCCAAGATGCTGGCGGAGAAAAAGATCAACTACGTCGACTGCGGCACCAGCGGCGGCGTGTGGGGCCTGGCCGAGGGCTACAGCATGATGGTCGGCGGCGACGAGGCGGCGGTGGAGCATCTGCGGCCGATCTTCGAGACCCTGGCGCCGGGCAAGGATCAAGGCTGGGGCCGCGTCGGCCCGGCCGGCTCGGGCCATTACACCAAGATGGTTCACAACGGCATCGAGTACGGCATGATGCAGGCCTATGCCGAGGGCTTCTCCATCCTCAAGCACAAGGAGGAGTTCGGCCTGGATCTGCACCAGGTGGCGGAGATCTGGCGCACCGGCAGCGTGGTGCGCTCCTGGCTGCTGGATCTGACCGCCGATGCGCTGGGCAAGAACCCGACCATGAAAGGCATCGCGCCTTACGTGGTCGATTCCGGCGAAGGCCGCTGGACCGTGGACGAGGCGATCCAGCTCAATGTGCCGGCGCCGGTGATCACCCTGTCATTGATCGAGCGGCTGCGCTCACGCGATACCGAATCGTTCTCCGACAAGCTGCTGTCGGCGATGCGCAACGAGTTCGGCGGGCACGCCATCAAGTCGGAGTAGGCGTGCCGCCGGGTGCCGCTGTCGCCCCCTACCGGTAGGCTGCGGCGGCGAGCGCCAGCAGTGCCTTGGCCCGCGCGTAGACGTGATCGACGGTGAAGCCGTATTCGCGCAGCAGGACATCGGCCGGCGCGGAGGCGCCGAAGCGCTCCACGCTGATCATGTCGCCATGCGCGCCGATGTAGCGGTCCCAGCCCTGCGGCACGCCCAGCTCGACCGCCAGCCGCGCAGTTACGGCAACCGGCAGCACCGCTTCCCGCTCGGCCTCGGGCAGGGCTTCGAACAAATCCCAGCTCGGCATCGAGACGCAGCGCACGGCGATGCCTTCCTGTTGCAGGCGTTCCGCGGCGGCCAGGATCAGGCTGACCTCGGAGCCGCTGGCGAGCAGGATCAGCTCGGGCTTGCCGCCGGGCGCATCGCTCAGCACGTAGGCGCCGCGGCGTAATCCGTCCGCCGCGGCGTAGCGGCTGCGGTCGAGCGTGGGCAGGTCCTGCCGGCTCAGCACCAGCAGCACCGGGCGGTTGCGTGTTTCGACGGCGATGCGCCAGGCGACGGCGGTTTCATTTGCGTCGGCGGGGCGGATCACGGTGAGATTCGGGATCGCGCGCAGGCTGGCGAGCTGTTCCACCGGCTGGTGGGTGGGGCCGTCCTCGCCCAGGGCAATGCTGTCGTGGGTGAAGACGTGCACCACATGCAGGCCCATCAGCGCGGCCAGCCGGATCGGCGGGCGCATGTAGTCGGAGAAGATCATGAAGGTCGCGCCATAGGGGATGAATCCGCCGTGCGCGGCGAGGCCGTTGACGATGGCGCCCATCGCATGCTCGCGCACGCCGAAGTGCAGATTGCGCCCGGCATGGCTCCAGCCGCCGCCGTCGGAGCCCTGCTGATTCTCGCCCGCCGACGGCGGCGGGTTGAAATCGCCCAGGCCCTTCAAGGCGGTCTTGGTCGATGGATCGAGATCGGCTGAGCCGCCGCACAGGGCTTGCAATCGCGGCGCAATGGCGTTCATCACCTTGCCGGAAGCCTCGCGCGTGGCCAGGCCCTTGGCGTCGGCGGGGAATAGCGGGATGTCCGCATCCCAGCCCGGCGGCAGTTCGCCGCGCAGGCGGCCCTGCAGCTCCGCGCACAGGTCCGGGAAGGCCTTGGCGTAGGCTCCCAGTCGCTCGTTCCACGCCGCCTCGTCGTGCTTGCCGCGCTGCACCGCCTGCCGCATGTGCGCCAGCGCTTCGTCCGGGATGAGAAAGTCCGGTTCGGTCGGCCAGCCCAGTTTCTGCTTGGTCTGGCGCACGCCGTCCTTGCCCAGCGGCGAGCCATGCGCCTTGAAGCTGTCCTGCTCGGGCGAGCCGTAGCCGATGTGGGTACGCACCAGGATCAGCGTGGGCCGTGCGGTCTCCGCGCGCGCCGCTTTCAGCGCCGCCTCGATCGCGGCGAGGTCGTTGCCGTCCGCCACCGTCAGGGTATGCCAGCCGTAGGCCTCGAAGCGCCGCGCGCGATCCTCGGAGAAAGTGATGCCGGTGCCCCCGGCCAGGGTGACGTTGTTGTCGTCGTAGAGGCAGGTGAGCTTGCCCAGCTTGAGATGGCCGGCCAGCGAAGCGGCCTCGGAGGCCACGCCTTCCATCAGATCGCCGTCGCCGGCGATGGCAACGGTATGGTGATCGACGAGCGCGTGCCCGGGGCGGTTGTAGCGTGCGGCCAGTTGCGCCTCGGCGATGGCCATGCCGACCGCATTGGCCAGGCCCTGACCGAGCGGCCCGGTGGTGGTTTCCACCCCCGGCGTATGGCCGCGTTCGGGATGCCCGGGGGCCTTGCTGCCCCATTGGCGGAACTGCTTGAGGTCGTGCAGCGACAGCGCGTAGCCGCTCAGGTGGAGCAGGCTGTAGAGCAGGGCCGAACCGTGTCCGGCGGAGAGCACGAAGCGGTCGCGGTTGATCCAGTCCGGGTTGTGCGGGTTGTAACGCAGCCAGCGCGTCCACAGCACATAGGCCATCGGCGCGGCGCCGAGCGGCATGCCGGGATGGCCGCTGTTGGCCTTCTGCACCATGTCCACGGAAAGGAAGCGGATGGTATTGATGCAGGATTGATCGAGTTGGTTCGACATGTTTTGCTCCTTGATGCGGATTGGAATGAGCCTTATCCGACCGGCAGGACGGCCTTGTGCTGGCTCACGCCATCGCCGTCGTCGCTTTTCAGGCTGCGGAAGACGATGGTGGAAAGAACGGTCATTGCGCCCAGCACCAGGAAGGCCTGGTGAATGCCGTGAATGAGCTGTGGCGCGCTGGTATGAAAGCGGTCGGGAATGAACACGGCGGTGGCCAGAGAGGCCGAGGCGACGCCGAAACTGATCGACATCTGCTGCATGGTGCTGGCGATGGTGCTGGCGCTGCTGGTCTCCTCGGCGCTGACATCGGCATAGACCAGGGTGTTCATGCTGGTGTATTGCAGCGAGGTGAGGAAGCCGAAACAGAACACCTGCAGCACGATCAGCCACACCGGCGTGGCGGCGCCGATGGTGGCGAACAGCATGATCATCACCCCCAGCATCAGCGTGTTGGAAATCAGCACCTTGCGATAGCCGAAGCGCGTCAGGATGCCCGGCATGCTCAGCTTCAGGCTCATCGCCGCCAGCGCCTGCGGCATCATCAGCAGGCCGGACTGGATCGGGGTGAAGCCGAGGCCGACCTGGTAGAGCAGCGGAAACAGGAAGGGGATGCCGCCGATGCCCAGCCGGGTGGCGAAGCTGCCGACCACGGAGGCGCGGAAGGTGCGAACGTGGAACAGGCTCAGGCGCAGCAGGGGCTGCAGGATGTTGTTGGTATGCAAGCCGTATCCGGCCAGCAGCAGGCCGGAAAGCGCCAGCAGGCCCAGGATCTCGCGCCCGCTCAGGCTGTGTTCGCCGAACACCTCCAGCACATAGGACAGCAGGGCGATGCCGGAGCCGAATAGGATCAGCCCGACGATATCCAGCGGACGGCTCTGCTCTCCGCGGTAGTCCGGCAGATGCTGGTACACCAGGTAGAGGCCGGCCAGGCCGATCGGGATGTTGAGGAAAAAGATCACGCTCCAGTGGAAGTAGCCGATGATCAGGCCACCGGCGATGGGCCCCAGCATCGGACCGATAAGCCCGGGAATGGCGACGAAGCTCATGGCGCGGATCAGTTCGGAGCGGGCGAAGGTGCGGACCATGGTGAGCCGGCCCACCGGCAGCATCATGGCGCCGCCGCAGCCCTGCAGCACGCGGCAGGCGACCAGCAGATGGATGTCGCGGGAGATGCCGCAGAGGAACGAGCCGAAGGTGAAGATGCCGATGGCGGCGGCGAACACCCGGCGCGTGCCGAAGCGGTCGGCCATCCAGCCGCTGACCGGAATGAACACGGCCAGGCTCAGCGTATAGCTCGACAGCACCGCTTTCATGCTCAGCGGCGCCACTTGCAGGGCCTGCGCAATCGAGGGCACGGCGGTGTTGAGGATGGTGGTGTCGAGCGATTCCATGAAGAACGCCACGGCCACCAGCCAGGGCAGCATCTGCTTGCTGGCGTCGCCGGTCACGCGCTGGCCAGCGCGGCATCGACGATGCGCTGCGCCTCATGCAGGATGTCGTGCAAATGGTCCGGATCGCGGAAGCTTTCGGCGTAGATCCTGTAGCTGTCTTCGGTGCCGGAAGGACGCGCGGCAAACCAGCCATTGGCCGAGACCACCTTGATGCCGTCGATCTCCGCGTTGTTGCCCGGCGCATGAGCAAGCACGCTTTCGATCTTCTCGCCGGCCAGTTCTTGGCTCTTGATCCGCTTCGCCGGAAGATGCGTCAGTCTGGTTTTCTGCACAGGATTGGCCGGCGCTTCAAGGCGATCGGCGAACGGCTCGCCCAGTTCGCCCACCAGCTCCCGATACAGCTCGCCGGGATCGCGACCGCCTTGCGCGGTGATCTCCGCCGACAGCAGGGCCGGCACGATGCCGTCCCGGTCGGTGGTCCAGACTCTGCCGTCGCGGCGCAGCAGCGAGGCACCGGCGCTTTCCTCGCCGGCGAAGCCGAGGGCGCCGTTGAACAAGCCGTCGACAAACCACTTGAAGCCGACCGGCACTTCGTAGAGCCTGCGACCCAGGCGCTTTGCCACGCGGTCAATCAGGGCGGTGCTGAGCACCGTTTTGCCGACCGCCGCGGACTGGCGCCACTGCGGCCGGTTGCGGAACAGATAATCGATCAGCACCGGCAGGTATTGATCCGTCACCAGCAGGCCGCTGCTTCTGCTGACAATGCCATGGCGCTCATGGTCGGCGTCGCAGGCGAAGCTCAGGTCGTAACGGTCCTTCAGGCCGATCAGCCGCTGCATCGCCCAGGGCGAGGACGGGTCCATGCGGATCTTGCCGTCCCAGTCCACCGGCATGAAGCCAAAGGCGGGATCGACTTCCTCGCTGACCACGCTGAGGTCGATGCCGTAGCGCTGCGCCAGCGGCGCCCAGTAATGCACGCCGGCGCCGCCGAGCGGATCGACGCTGAGGCGGATGCCGCTGCCGCGAATCGCATCGAAGTCGATGACCTGGCCGAGGTCGCTGACATAGGCGTCCAGGAAGTCGTGTTGATGTGTGGTCGCAGCGCGAATCGCTTGCGCGAATGGCATGCGCCGCACTGTTTTGACGCCGCCCTCGAGCAGTGCATTGGCGCGATGCTGCATGCGGCCGGTGATGTCGGTATCGGCGGGTCCGCCATTGGGCGGGCTGTATTTGAATCCGCCGTGGTCCGGCGGATTATGCGAGGGCGTGATGACGATGCCATCGGCCAGTCCCATGGGGCGGCTGCGATTGTGGAGCAGGATCGCATGGGACACAGCCGGCGTCGGCGTGAATTCACCGCCCCGGGCGATGATGGTTTCGACGCCATTGGCGGCCAGCACCTCCAGCGCGCTCTCGAATGCCGGCTGCGACAGCGCATGGGTATCGACGCCGATGTGGAGCGGCCCATGGATGCCCTTGCTGACGCGGTATTCGCAGATCGCCTGGGTGATCGCCAGCACATGCCACTCATTGAAACTGCGCTCGGACGAGCAGCCGCGGTGTCCGAAGGGGCCGAAGGCAACGCGGTGTGCCGGCACTGCGGGATCGGGACGCAAGTCGGCATAGGCGGCGAGCAGCTTCGGCACATCGACCAGCAGCGACGCCGGCGCGGGCTTGCCGGCCAGCGGGCTGATGCTCATGCGTCCGGCTGCCGCAGCCGGCGATAGCGCCGGATCAGCGCATTGGTGGAGCTGTCGTGGCCGAGTTCGGGTTCCTTGGCGCTGCCGATCTCGGCAACGGTGCGCTTGGCCAGGGCCTTGCCCAGCTCCACGCCCCACTGGTCGAACGAGTCGATGTTCCAGATCACGCCCTGCACGAACACGCTGTGCTCGTAAAGCGCCACCAGCGTGCCCAGCGTGTGCGGCGTCAGCCGTTCGGCCAGGATGGTGTTGCTCGGGCGGTTGCCCTCGAATGTGCGGTGCGGCACCAGCGCGGCGGGGGTGCCTTCGGCCTGCACCTCCGCGGCGGTCTTGCCGAAGGCCAGCGCCTCGCTCTGCGCGAACAGGTTGGCCATCAGCAGGTCGTGCTGCCGGCCGAGCGGATTGAGCGGCTGGCAGAAGCCGATGAAGTCGCAGGGGATCAGGTGGGTGCCCTGGTGGATCAGCTGGTAGAACGAGTGCTGGCCGTTGGTGCCCGGTTCGCCCCAGTAGATCGGGCCGGTGGAATAGTCCACTCGCGCGCCGTCGAGCGTGACGTGCTTGCCGTTGCTCTCCATGGTCAGCTGCTGCAGGTAGGCCGGGAAGCGTTTGAGGTATTGCTCGTAGGGCAGCACCGCGACCGTCGGTGCGCCGAGGAAGTTGCTGTTCCAGACTGCCAGCAGGCCGAGCAGGGCCGGCAGGTTGCTCTCCAGCGGCGCGCTGCGGAAATGTTCGTCCATGGCGTGGAAGCCGGCGAGCATGTCGCGGAAGTGTTCCGGCCCGATCGCCAGCATGGTCGAAAGGCCGATGGCCGAATCCATCGAGTAGCGGCCGCCGACCCAGTCCCAGAAGCCGAACATGTTATCGGTGGCGATGCCGAATTTTTTCACCTCGGCGGCGTTGGTGGAGACCGCGACGAAATGCTTCGCCACCGCCTGCTCGTCTTCCAGTGACCGCAGGCACCAGTCACGCGCGGCATGGGCGTTGGTCAGCGTTTCCTGGGTGGTGAAGGTCTTGGAGCAGATCACGAACAGGGTTTCCGCCGCATCCAGATCGCGCACCGCTTCGGCGAAATCGGTGCCGTCGACGTTGGAGACGAAGCGGAATACCAGATCGCGCTGGCTGTAGTGGCGCAGCGCCTCGAAGGCCATCACCGGGCCCAGATCGGAGCCGCCGATGCCAATGTTGATGATGTTGCGGATGCGCTTGCCGCTGTGGCCGGTCCACTCGCCGCCGCGCACGCGTTCGCAGAACGCCGCCATGCGGTCGAGCACCGCATGCACCTGCGCTACCACATCCTTGCCGTCGACCAGGATGCGCTCGTTCAGCGGCGCGCGCAGGGCGGCTTGCAGCGCCGCGCGATCCTCGGTGACGTTGATGCGTTCGCCCTGGAACATCGCCTCGATGCGCGCGGGCAGGCCGCAGACCACGGCGAGCTGCCGCAGCAGGCGCAGGGTTTCGCCGTTGACGCGCTGTTTGGAATAGTCCAGGTACAGGCCGGCTGCTTCGGCGACGTAAAGCTCGCCGCGCGCCGGTTCCTCGGCGAACACTTGGCGCAGGTGGCGTCCGCCGATCTCGCTGAAGTGCCGCTTCAGTGCCTGCCACTGCGGCCGCCCGGTCAGCGCCGGTGACGGCGCCGCTTCGCCCTGGACGCGCGGTGGCTGGTCCTTGCTCACGCGCCGGCCTTGTCGGTGCCGGCCAGCGTGGCGCTGCTGTCGGTGATGCGTTTGAGCAGTTCCTTCCAGGATTTGACGAAGGATTGCGCGCCATCGTGCTGCAATTGCAGGGCCAGCGCGTCGATATCGATTCCGGCTTCGGCGAAGCGCTTCAGCACTGCCTCGCAATCGCCGCCGCCGGCATCCATGGCGCCATTGAGCTTGCCGTGATCGGCGAACGCGCGCAGCGTTTTCTCCGGCATGGTGTTGACGGTGTCGGGGGCGGCGAGGGCATCGATATACAGGGTGTCGGCGGCCTGCGGGTCCTTGGTGCCGGTGCTGGCCCAGAGCAGGCGTTGCGGCCGTGCCCCGGCGGCGGCGAGCTTGTGCCAGCGCGTCGAGGCAAGCAGTTCGCGGTAGGCGCGGTAGGCACGCTGGCCGATGGCGATGCCGAGCCGGTTGCGCAGCTCGGCCGGCACTTTATCGCTGACCGCCTTGTCCCAGCGGCTGACGAACAGCGAAGCCACCGAGCTGATCTGCGGATCGAGCCCGGCAGCGACGCGGCGCTCGATGCCGCGCAGGTAGGCTTCGGCGGCGGCGAGGTATTGCTCGCGCGAAAACAGCAGGGTGACGTTGATCGGCACGCCGGCGAAGATCGCTTCCTCGATGGCGGGTATGCCTTCCGGCGTGCCCGGAATCTTGACGTACAGATTCGGCCGGTCGGCCTGCTCCTGGATCTGCAGGGCGGCGGCGATGCTGCCTGCCGTGTCGCGCGCCAGCAGCGGCGATACTTCCATCGAGACCCAGCCGTCGAGCCAGTCGGTGGCGTCGAAGATCGGCCGGAACAGGTCGGCGGCGCGGCGCAGGTCTTCCAGCGCCAGCTCCATGAACAGGGCTTCGCCGGATTTGCCGGCTTTGGTCTTTTCGCGGATGCCCTGGTCATAGGCATCGCCGTTGCCGATCGCCTCGTCGAAGATGGTCGGATTGGAGGTCAGGCCGGTCACCGTGAATTCCTCGATGATGCGGCGCAGGCTGCCGTCGTCGAGGATCTTGCGGGTGATGTTGTCCAGCCACAGGCTCTGGCCGAGATCGTGCAATTGCTGGGTATTGTTCATGCCTGCTCCTGTGAAACTGTGTTTGCTGCCGCGGCGCGGAACAGCGATGGATCGATGCCGATCAGCTCGCCGATGTGCTCGATGCTCAAGTCGGGGGCCGGGTCGATCGGCGAGCCGGCCGATTCGGCTGCGTAATGGCCCTGGCGCACGAACACCGTGGTCAGTCTGGCGCCGAGAACCTGTTTCATCGCCGCCAACAGCTGCGGCTTGTCGTCAACCATCACGTAGTGCGCGGCGGGATAGCGCTGCTGCGTCGCATCGAGTTCAAGCTGCTTGTGCACCTGGATCAGCACGCGGCCCGCGACCGCTGCCCAGAGGCCGGCAATCTGTATCTTGCGCGGCTGAAACACCACGTCGCCGTCGGACAGGATCACCGGCAAGCCAAGCCCTTGCAGATGGGCGATCACCTCCAGCGCGCGCGGGTACAGGCGCTGCGCGAACGGGTATTCCAGCAGGAAGCCGGAGATTTGCAACAGGGCGGGATCGTCGTTGAGTCCGGCGCGGAATGCCTGCAGCGCGCCGAGGTAATCGGCATAGCCGAGTTCGGCACGCAGCCCGGCGAAGATCGCCCAGTAGCGGCTGCGCTCCGCGGCGCCGAACGACTGCTCCAGGCGCGCGCCCAGATCGGCGGCGAAGCGGTCGTTATCGAGCAGGGTGTCGTCGACATCGAGCAGGAACACCACTTCACTCGTCGCTGCCACTATGTCCTTTGCTAGCACGGCGCGGTTTCCTCCTTCTTCGGATCGTGCCAGCCGCCATGGCCTTCGACGAGGGCTGCCGCTTCCGCCGGCCCCCAGGTGCCGGGCTTGTATTCGCGCACCGGCTCGGCATCGCCCAGAACGGGGTCGACCACCCGCCATGCTGCTTCGACGGCCTCGTCGCTTGTGAACAGGGAGGGATCGCCACGGCTGGCATCGTGCAGCAGGCGCTGATACGGCGGCTGGTCATCCCGGGTCTGATGGCGTGCGACCAGTTCCACGGCCTCGCCGCGCATGGCCTCACCGGGCCGCTTGACCAGGGCGCCGGTGCTGATCACTACTTCCGGGCTGAGCCGGAAGCGGAAGTAGTTGGAGTTGGCTGGGCTGATTTCGTCGAATACGCCCAGCGGCGGCGACTTGAGATTGACCATCACCTCGGTGGCGCTGACCGGCAGGTTCTTGCCGGTGCGGATGTAGAACGGTACGCCGGCCCAGCGCCAGGTATCGATATGCAGGCGCAGCGCGGCGAAGGTCTCGACCTGCGAGTCCGCCGCCACGCCTTCTTCCTGGCGATAGCCCTGGAACTGGCCGCGCACCACCTCGGCCGGGTCGAGCGGACGCATGGCGCGGAACAGCCGCAGCTTTTCGGCACGCATCGATTCCGCGTCGTGACCGACCGGTGCGTCCATCGCCAGCAGCGCGATCAGCTGCAGCAGATGATTCTGCACCACGTCGCGGATGGCGCCGACTTCCTCGTAAAAGGCGCCGCGGCCCTGCACGCCGAAGCTCTCGGCCATGGTGATCTGTACGTTATCGACGTAGTGGCGGTTCCACACCGGGTCGAGAAAGGCATTGGCGAAGCGGAAATACAGCAGGTTCTGCACTTCCTCCTTGCCCAGATAATGGTCGATGCGGAAGATGGCCGATTCGTCGAACACTTCGTGCAGGGTGCGGTTGAGCGCCTGGGCCGAGGCGAGGTCGCGGCCGAACGGCTTTTCGACCACGATGCGCGCGTCCTGGGCGCAGCCGGATTTCGCCAGCCCCTGCACCACGGCGCCGAACATGCTGGGCGGAATTGCCAGATAGTGCAGCGGCCGCGCGCCGCTGCCCAGCGTCTGTTTCAGGCGCTCGTAGGTGCCGGCATCCCCATAATCGCCGCCGACGAATTGCAGCTGCGCCGACAGCTTGGCAAACGCCGCGTCATCGACGCCGCCGTTGTGCTCCAGACTGTCGCGTGCGCGCTCGCGCAGCTGTTCCAGGCTGTAGCCGGCGCGGGCCACGCCGATGATCGGCATGTCCAGTTCGCCGTCCCGGATCATCGCCTGCAAGGTGGGAAAGATCTTCTTGTAGGCCAGGTCACCGGTGGCGCCGAAGAAAACCAGCGCATTCGAACTGGGTGTCGTCATCTTGATTCGCCTTTTCCGTGGCCGCCATCAACATCGCGTAGCAATGTCGCAAGCCTTTGTGACCGCATGACTATCTGACCGCCTGGCGGGCAGGATCGTTCCGTCGCAGGCGCGGCGCGGCGGCGACGTGCCCGTGCTTGCCTACGGCGGCTTGGATGAGTGTGCCACGCCGGGGCTGAAGCCGTCCTGCCACAGCCGGAAGCCGCCGAGGAAGGCATTGGCGTTATCGCCCCGGCTCACTCCGGCCGGCAGCTTGCGCAGGTGCCGGATATTGCCGCCGCCGAGCACGACGTAGTCGGGCTGCAGCGCGGCGCGCAGGGTTTCGACCACCGCGTCGACATTGGCCCGCCATTTCTTGCGGCCCTGGCGTTCGCGGGCCTGTTCGCCGACGTAATATTCGAAGGTATGTTTGCGATACGGCAGGTGCGCCAGTTCCAGCGGCGCGATCACGCCGTCGGCGATCATGGCCGAGCCCAGACCGGTGCCGAGGCCGAGAAACAGCATGTGCTTGCCGTTATAGCTGCCCAGGGCCTGCATCGCCGCGTCGTTGATCAGGCGCACCGGACAGCCGAATGCCGCCGGGTAATCGAACCCGAGCCAGCCCTTGCCCAGATTATAGGGCTCGTGCAGCAGGCGGCCGTGAATCACCGGCGCTGGAATGCCGATGCTGACCGCGTCGTAGTGCCGGCCGTGCAAGCGGGAGCGCAGCCGGGTCAGCATGTCGTCGGGAGTGAAGTCCGGTCCGGTGCTGATCTTGATCGGCTGCCTGGCGCCCTTGATCAGCGCCTTGACGTGACTGCCGCCGACGTCCAGCACCAGGATGTGCTGCGGCACTGTGGCGATCTTGTCCGGACGAGCCGGATCAGGAGTCTTGCCGGGTGATTTAATGCTGGGTGTCGTCATCTCGATGCGCTTTCTCCGTCATCGTCCGGCGCTCGCGGCATAGCGCCTTGTGATGGTCTGACCACGGGGCCGACAGGACGTTCCCGCGGCAGGCAGCCGCCCTGCCGGCGATACCCAGCTTGCCCGAATTGCGCCGGGGATGTTTTCGTCGTTGCCGCTTCCCGGGCGCACGGGGAGTTGGCGCAATATGCCAGACGGGTGAGGGGCGGACAATGCGACAGGAGCCGCCCGGTCCTCGAAGAAAAAAGCCACGGAGGCAAGGCCTCCGTGGCTTCGGTACCAGGGCCGCCGGGTCTGTTCAGCTCATTCGTGGCCGGGCGGGGGATAGGCCGGCAACAGGGCGGGGGGCGGGGGCAGGCCGGTGGCCTTGTCCTTGAGCTGGCCGAGCAGGTAGTTCACGCCGGTTTCCAGTTGTGCATCCCGGCCGGTTTGCAGGTCATCGGGCGAATCCTCGACTTCGATGTCCGGCACCACGCCGCGATTTTCGATGACCCATTGCGAGTCGAGACCGTAGGTGCCGTCCTCGGGGATGGTGATGCTGCCGCCGTCGAGCAGCGCCCATTCGCCGCGGATGCCGCGCACGCCGCCCCAGGTGCGGGTGCCGATCAGCGGGCCGAGGCCGTACTTGCGGAAGTAGAACGGGAACAGGTCGCCGTCGGAGCCGGAGTAGTGATTGATCAGGCAGACCTTGGGGCCATTGACCAGCTGCTGCGGCACGGTAGTGCCGACGCGCTGGCGGTTGACGTCCATGCCGACCAGGATGCGGCGCAGGCGCTCCAGCAGGATCTGGTCGATGAAACCGCCGCCGTTCCAGCGCTCGTCCACCACCAGGGCCTGCTTGTCGAGCTGGTTGTAGAACTGGCGCGCGAACTGGTCCATGCCCAGCGCTTCCATGTTGGACAGGTAGACATAGCCGATCTTGCCGCCGGAGAGCCGGTCCACCAGGGCGCGCTTCTGCTCGATGCGCGCCTGCAGGCGCAGCTCCAGCTCCTCCTTCACCGGCTCCACCACCACATCGCGGCGCTTGCCGTCCGCGGAGTCGGCGACGCTGAGCCGGACCGTGCCCTGGTCCTTGCCGACCAGCAGGCTGTAGGGATCCATCGGCGCCTTCAGCTCCTGGCCGTCCACCGCCAGCAGGTAATCGCCCTGCTTCACCTTCAGCCCGGGCTGGGTCAGCGGCGCGCGGTAGTCGCCGCGCGTGTTGTCGCCGGCATAGATGGTGGCGAATTTGTAGCGGCCGGAGGCGGCATCGAGGCCGAAATCCGCGCCGAGCAGGCCGGTCGGCACGCGCTCGGTGGGATTGTCCTGATCGCCGCCGGTCACATAGGTGTGCGAATTGCCGATCTCGCCGATGATCTCGCCCAACAGGTAGTTGAGATCGTCGCGCGAACCGGCCTGCGGCAGCAGTTTTTCATAGGAGCTGCGCACCGCATTCCAGTCGACGCCATTCATCTTCGTGTTGACGAAGAAATCGCGTTCGAGGCGCCAGGCCGACTCGAACATCTCGCGCCACTCCTGTTTCGGCTCGATGCGCATGCGCAGGTGCGACAGGTCGAGCGGCTTGCCCTCGTCCTTGTCCTTGCCCGGGGCCTTGGCATCGGCGATGAAGTAGTCCTTGTCCTTCTTGTACAGCACTTTCTCGCCGTTGGCGGCGAGGCGGTAGCTGTCCAGTTCTTCCACCACCACGGCGTCCTTGCGCTCCGCCGTGTCGTAGACATGCAGCGCCGCTTTTTCACCCGGCAGCTTGCCGTCGATGGTGGCCACCGGCGTGGTCTGGTAGTAGACCTTGCCCTGGCGCAGATCCAGGCTGACGATGTCCGCGGCCGGTATCGGCAGCGGCACGGCGCGTTGCATCAGGCCTTCCAGGTCGATGCGGATCGGCGCGGATGCGCGCGGCTTCCAATCCTTGTCGCCGCCCTTGCCATCATCCTTGGGGGCGTCTCCGCCGGATTTGCCTTTCTTGCCCTGTTCCTTTTCCTCATCCTTGCTGTCGATGAGGCCTTCGTCGGAGCGGGGGCTGAAGGGCGAGTCGCTGTCGGCCGCCAGCGTGGCGACGTAGATGCCGTTGCTCTTCAGCATGGCGGCGTTGAACTCGTTCTCGCTGAGCACCGGATTCTCGTGGCGCGAGGAGATGAAATAAAGGTACTTGCCGGCGCTGTCGAAAGCCGGCGCAAAGTCGTTGTCGCGCGCGGCGCTGACGCGCGTGGCCTTGCCGGATTCCAGGCTGTAGAGCCAGATCGAGTGCACCTGGTTGGGATCGGTCAGGCTGTAGGCCAGCCAGCGGCCGTCCGGCGACCAGGCGTAGTCATGGATTTCCTGGTACAGATCCTGCGCCACCTGGCGCGGCTCGCCGCCGGCCAGATCCAGGGTCCACAGGCGATGCTCGTTGTCGGAAAACGCCAGGCGGTCGCCGCCGGGCGACCATAGCGGCTGGTAGAAGTAGCCGGCGCTGAAGTGGCTCAGGGTTTTTTCGGCGCCGCCCTCGGCCGGGCGCAGGGCGATCTGCTGCTCGCCGCTGCTGTCGCTGGTGTAGGCCACCTGGCTGCCGTCGGGCGACCAGGCCGGATGATCCTCGTCGGCGCCGGAGGTGCCGGTCAGATTACGGCTGTTGCCGTGCTCGGCCGGCACCGTGAACAGGTCGCCGCGCGCGCTGAACAGGGCGCGCTTGCCGTTGGGCGCCAGGTCGTAGTCGGTCTGCTGTGCTGCATCGCTGTCGCGGATGTACTTCCTGGCGTCGACATAGCGCGGACTGGTATGCAGGCCGTCGTCCGGCACCCGCGTTTCCAGCTGGTGCTGCTGTTCGCTCGGCAGGTCGAGCACATACAGCTTGCCGCCCTGCTGGAAGACGATGCCGTTGTCGCCGAGCGAGGGGAAATCGATGTCGTAGTCGGTGAAGTGAGTGATCTGGCGGAACTGCTTGCTGTCGACATCGTAGGCCCAGATGTTTTCGCGCCGGCTGGCGTCGTGGTCGGACAGGAAATAGATGGTGCGGCCGTACCACATCGGCGCCGTCTCGGTGCCGGCCCAGTCGGTGATCTGGGTCAGCTTGCGGCTGTCGAAGTCGTAGGTGTAGAGGTCCTGGCCGAGGCCGCCTTCGTAGCGCTTCCAGGTGCGGAAGTTGCGAAAGATGCGGTTGTAGGCGATCTGCTTGCCGTCGGGGCTGTAGCTGAGCAGGCCGCCGCGGTCCAGCGGCAGTGCCTGCGCCATGCCGCCTTCCAGCGGCACCGTGAACAGCCGGGCGATGCGGGTTTCCCAGGCTTCGCGGCGCGACAGGAACACGATGTTGCGCGAATCCGGGGTCCAGCCCACCACCATGTTGTCCGGGCCCCAGCGTGATGGCGCGTCGGGGCTGATGTCGGAATGGAAGGTGAGGCGCCGCGCGGCGCCGCCGCCGGCCGGGATGACGTAGACATCGCGATTGCCCTGGTACTGGCCGGTGAAAGCGATCCACTTGCCGTCCGGGGAGAAGCGCGGCATCAGCTCGGAGCCGGGCTCGGCGGTGAGCCGCGAGGCGGTGCCGCCGGCGCGGTTGACCTGCCACAGGTTGCCATGCGCCTCGAACACCACCGTATCGCCGTGCAGGGTGGGGAAACGCATCAGGGTGGCGCCACCGTCCGCCCGCGCGGGACTGGCGAGAATGCACAACAGCAGGGCCAGCAGGAACAGAGGCAGCGGCGACGGATGCGGCGCGGCAACAGCGCGAAACGATGTGATCACGAATCTTCCCTCGTCGGTCATGTCCGGGACAGTGCCGCCGGCATTGCGCGGCGACGCTCAATTGCGGTGCGATACCCGCAGGTACCAAGTTTGATGCCTCAATGCCGCTTTCGGTTTACAGCGCCAGGGACCGGCATGATGGGCGGGTTGGCGCCACGCCCCATGCGCTGGCTCCGGCCGGACTCAGTCCAGGCTTTTGCCAAAGCGCTCGAAGCGCGGCGCCCAGTTGCCTTTGATGTCGGCGGAACCCAGGATGACGACCGCATGGCCGATCAGGAGCTGGCGCGGCACCAGGCCGAAATAACGGGAGTCGGCGCTGTCGTCGCGATTGTCGCCGAGCATCAGGTAGCGGTCGGGCGGGATCAGCAGCGGGCCGAAGTTGTCGTTCGCGGCGTTGGCCGGGATGCGCAGCCACTGCACCACGTGATCTTTCTGGCCGGTCTTTTCGTCCAGGCGAAGCGCATCGACTCGCACGCCGCTCGCCACCTGCTCCGTTGCCGTGCCGATGTCAGTGTAGCTGGCTGGACTGCCGTTGACGATCACCACCTTGTCGCGCATTTCCACCGTGTCGCCGGGCAGCCCGACCACGCGCTTGATCAGGCGGGTACCGTTCTTCGGCGAGAAGAAGGTGACGATGTCGCCGCGTTTCGGCTCACCGGTATGGGCCAGGACGATATTGGTCAGGGGCACTTTCAGATTGAAGGCCAGGCGATTGACCAGAACCATATCGCCTTCCAGGATGGTCGGCCGCATCGAGCCGGAGGGGATGGGGTTCCAGTCCGCCACCGCGGTGCGGAACAGGCCGAACAGAAGAAGGAAGGCCAGCAAACCCCGGTTGTTGCGGATCCATAGACTCACGGTTCGGCTCCTGTTTCAAGCTTACTCTACCACCAGCCGAGCCGGCCGCCCGGGGTGCTCTGCCCCGGCGGCCGACTCGGCCAATTCAGTTCCGGATCAGTTCGCGGACAGGTTGTCGGTGCTGCGGATAAAGCCGGCGACGTTGTCGTGCAATTGCTTCAGCGCAGCCTCATGGGCATAGACCATGTGCCCCGACTCGTAGAAACGGAACTGAATGTTGTCCTGCAGCTTCTGCGGGATCGGCAGGTGCTGCATTTCGTAAACGCCTTCGTAGAACGGCGTGGCCAGGTCGTAGTAGCCGGCATTGAGCAGGACTTTCAGCTTCGGGTTGTATTTCATCGCCATGGCCAGGTCGGGCATGACGTTGGCGCTCAGCGGCAGCGGGACCGGCGAGCCCGGCGGCTGGTGCTGGAAGTTCCAGCTCTTCCAGATGTCGATCTCCGGCTTGAACGCCTTGCCCTCGCCGTACTTGAGGTCCTTGCGTACGTAGTCGTTGAACACCGAGACATAGGCCGAGCTGATGGCGGCGGACTGCGGGTCATAGTCCGCTTCCTCGCTCAGCGGATCGATCGCCGGCCCGGAGAAGCGCGTGTCGAGACGGCCGGTGACGGTGTCGCTGTCGCCCTGAAGATTCTGCTCGAACTTGCCGCCGTTGATGCGCAGATCGGCCTTCTCGATGTAGTCGACGGGCAGGCCGGTGTACTGGTGCAGCTTTTCGGCAATGGCTTTCTTGCGTTCCGGCTCCAGCGTCGAGCCGGCCTGAAGCGCGGCGGAGTAGTCGCTCATGGCGAAGCGCTCGACTTCCGCCAGCAGGGGAGCCAGCTCGGTGGGGCTGCCGGGCAGCTTGTGGTGATACCAGGCGGTCGCCGCATAGGTCGGCAGCGCCAGCTGATAGGGCAGGTCCACACCGGGGTTGAACTGCGGCTCGTCGGCGCTGGCGTCGAACGCCAGGATCTGCGACAGCAGGATCACGCCGTTGATATCGACCGAGCGGTCCGTCTCCAGCAGGTTCACCACGTTGGCGGAGCGGGTGGTGCCATAGCTCTCGCCGAACAGGTATTTGGGCGAATTCCAGCGGCCGTACTTGCCGAGGAATTCAGTGATGAACTCGGCGAAGGCGTGGGCATCCGGATCGACGCCGTAGAAGGCCTTCTCGTGGTCCTTGCCGGCGATGCGGCTGAAGCCGGTGCCCGGCGCATCGATGAACACCAGGTCGCTGGCATCGAGCAGGCTGTAGTCGTTGTTGATCAGCGGATACGGCGCCGCGGCGGAATGCGAGTCGTCGGCGGTGACCACGCGCCGCGGGCCGAAAGCGCCCATGTGCAGCCACACCGAGGACGAGCCGGGGCCGCCGTTGAAGATGAAGGTGACGGGGCGTTCGGCGGCCTTGCTGCCTTTCTTGAAGTAGGCAACGTAGAACATGGAGGCCTCGGCCGGCCCTTCCTTGGCCTCCTTGTCGGCGTTCTGCGGCACATCGTCCCAGCCCTTGGCATGCACTACCAGGGTGCCGGCCGTGGCCTGGTAGTCGATGTGGCGGCCGCCGACGTCGACCGAGCCTTCGCTGGTCTTTTCCTCGGGCTTGAACGACTCGATCTTCGCGGTTTCCGGCTTGTCCTTGTCCTTGGATGCGGCATCGTCGGCGTGGGCCGACAGCGCCAGCGAGGCCAGGAAAAGGGTGGCCATGATCAGATTCGCTTGTTTCACTGAAACTCCCTGTTCAAAAGGCAATGAAGCCACTATAAAGGCAAAATGCTTCCTGGCCGAACCGCGGCGCCTGCGGCAAGTGCGCGGCGGCCCGATCCGGTGAGTCCAGGCCGCGGCGTCTCATTCATTCACGCATCAAGTATAAAAAAGAGGCTGCACCGATGTTGATGGCGGCAATTGCGGTGGCTGCGTTTTGCGCCACCTATGCGGGGGGCTTGCTGGCGCTGCGGCTGAAGGATCGCCTGCATCTGATGCTGGGCTTCAGCGCCGGCGCGGTGGTGGCAGTGGCCTTCTTCGACCTGATTCCGGAAGCCCTCGCCCTGGCGGGGAATTCCCACACGCCCTCGGAGATCCTGTCCTGGGTGGCGCTCGGCTTCCTGCTCTACCTGGTTCTGGACCGCCTGCGCTTTTTCAGCATTCGTGGCGGGAATCATGAAAGCGGCGATATGCACCAGGTGGTGAAGCGCGGCGCTTTCGGCGCCGGCAGCCTGTCGGCGCACAGCTTCCTCGACGGCATCGCCATCGGCATCGCGTTTCAGGCTTCCGCTTCCATCGGCGCCGTCGTCACCATGGCGGTGCTGGCCCATGATTTCTCCGACGGCATCAACACCGCCAACGTCATCCTGAAAAATGGCGGCGATCGAAAGCAGGCCCTGCGCTGGTTGCTGGCCGACGCGCTGGCGCCGGCCGCGGGCATCGCCTCGACCCGCTTTTTCTCCGTTGCGGATTCGACGCTCGGCCTCATCGTGGCGCTGTTCGCCGGATTCTTCCTCTACATGGGCGCCAGCGACCTGATTCCCGAAAGCCACCACGCGCACCCCAAATTCCTCACCACCGCCATGACCCTGCTCGGCGCGGCGGTGCTGTATCTGGCGGTGGCGCTGGTCGGCCGCTAGGGCCGCGACAGACAAAAGTCGAAACCTGAGGGATTTGCGCGCTCCCCTCTCCCACTTGTGGGAGAGGGGCTGGGGGAGAGGGCAGTTTTACTGGTTGAGCGGCCCTCTCCCGGCCCTTCGGGCCACCCTCTCCCGCTCGCGGGAGAGGGGACTGACGTTTGCCTTGATCACTATGCCGCAGTACCCGGAGCGAATCAGGCTGAGCGACGCGGGGCGGCGTCCGGTTCGGCGGCTTCCTTGCCGGCGGCGAGTGCCAGCGCCAGGGTCGCGGCGGAAGGATTGAGGCTGTCGACCATCGAACTCGGCATCAGGATGGTGGCGCCCCGCTCCTTGGTGGTTTCGTAGATGATGTTCATTGCCCGCAGCTGCAGCGCCACCGGATGCCCGGCGTAGATATTGGCGGCCTCGACAAACTGCCCGGCGATCGCCGCTTCGGCCGATCCGAGAATCATCCGCGCCTGCTTCTCGCGCTCGGCCTGAGCCTGGCGCGACATGGCGTCCTGTAAGGCGACCGGGATGGCGACATCGCGGATTTCCACCGAGCTGACCGAGATGCCCCAGGGCGCGGTTTTCTGGCCGATCTCGGTTTTCAGCTTGAGGTCGGCTTCCCTGCGGTCGGACAACAGCGCCGCCAGCATCGACGAGCCGATCATCTCGCGCAGCGAGGTCTGCGCCACGCGGTCGATGGCCTCGCGGTAATTGGTGATGGCCAGGGCGGCTTTCTCGGCATCGTGCACGTGCCAGAAAATGATCGCATCGACATTGACCGGAACGGTGTCCTTGGTCAGCGCCTGCTCGGCGTTGAAGGCGGTGGTCTGGATACGCTCATCGATCACCGCGACCACGTTGTCGATGACCGGGATGATGACGAACATGCCGGCGCCCTTGACGCCTTGCAGCTTGCCCAGTCTCAGGATGACGAACTTCTCCCAGGCGTTGGCCATTTTCAGCGACATGGCGATGACGGCCGCGGCGGCGAAGAACACCAGGCCGAGCAACGGACTCATCAGATAACCGACGGCGAGGCCGGCGGCGATGCAGATAAACACCAGGAAAGTCGTGATGGGATTCATGTTGCCTGCTCCGTATACGCAATCGCGCAGCTTCCAAAGTTACGCGTCGCCGCGGATTTTGTCAGCGTGCTACCGTACCGGGCGAACACCGCTGTGCCGGCGCTGTGCCAGGAGCGGCGCCTTGCAGTGGCGTCGGCCGCGAATGCTCAAGTAGCGCGCGGCGAATGCTTCAGGTTTTTTGCTACCTGAAGAAATTCCTGATCTGCTTGTCTATTTCGTTGCGCGTGATGTCGGATCGCTTCTGCTTGTGGCTTTTGGACTTCGGCAGTTGCTCCCCGCTCAAAGCACCCCATACGTTTTTCGCGGGCGCGACCTGCTGCTCGCGCGGGTCCTTGATCTCATCCACGGCGAGGCCCCGGTTGCTGCTGGCTCATCAGGTCGTCGTCACCCTTGGCGGCGCGCAGCGGCGGCGGCAGGGGATCCGTTGCCGGCGGCGGCAAGGACGGCTCCATGTCGTCGGGCTCCGATTTTCCGGGCGCGCCGGCGGTCTTCGCGGCAACCATGGCCGTCTTGCGTCTGCTTGTCTTGTTCATGATGACCTCCGCAGCCGGCGACACGCGAAATTGCGCGGCGCAGGTATAAGTGGATGCACAGTAGGGCGACTTCAAGGCGCCGTCGGTGCGGTGCCGTCCGTAAGGAGCGGCGGGCTCGCCAATGCTCCGGGACTTCTAGCGGCTGCGTCCCGAGACAAACAAGGGCCTGAGGGTGATCCACAGGATCATCGACAGGCCGAAAGTCGTTGCAATGGCGCTATCGAGTGTCCAGGCTGACAGCGGGAACCAGCCCAAGCCGCTTGCCGATAGCAACAGGATCAGGGAGATGGCAGCGACGGCCCCGGCCAGGATGGCGTCGGCGAGGCTGCTGTTGCTGTCTGGTACGCTTTCGCCTGGCTGGTTCATGCCGATCTCGGGAATCCTGTGAACTGCGAAATGACCAAGTGCCGTGGTGGCCCCGGTGTCGAACGCTAGCGCAGGCTGAAGCGGGCGTCCGTGCGCTGCCGAACACAGGCAGCCATTCCGCTGAAACCCTGTTTCATGCTGTGGGCCAACGCACCGACGTTGTGGCTGGCCGGGTCCACCTTGTGGCAGTTCGCCGGATCTTCCCGGTGGGGTGGACGCCGATGGCCAAGTGCTTTTCAACATTCCTGCACATTCTGCGCCTGTCCATCAACGGATGGATCGAGGACGGCGTTTCCAGCATGGGCGCGGCCATCGCCTACTACACCCTGTTCTCGATGGCGCCGCTGTTGCTGATCTTCATCGCCGTTGGCGGCTTGCTGTTCGGGGAGGATGCCGCCCGGGGCGCGATCCTGGCCGAGATCAGCGGGCTGATCGGACGCAATGGGGCCGCCGCCGTTCAAGCGATACTCGCAGGCTCGCAGGATCATACCGGCAGCCTGGTTTCGATCCTGCTTGGCGTCGGCGTGCTGCTGTTCGGCGCCACCACGGTGTTCAATGAATTGAAAAACGATCTGGACCGGATCTGGAAGCTGCCCCCGGCGCCATTGGGGATATTGGCGGTGGTGCGCAGCCGTCTGCTCTCATTTGGCCTGGTCATCGGGCTCGGCTTCCTGCTGCTGGTGTCGCTCATCGTCAGCGCGGGAATCACCGCTTTCGGTCACTTCGTCGGAGAGTCCTTTCCCGGCGAGGAGACCTTGTTGCGGATTTTCGACTTTGCCTTTTCCTTTGCGGCGATCACCGTGGTCATCGCGGTGCTTTACAAGTTGTTGCCGGCTGTCGCGATGCGCTGGTCCGATGTCTGGAGCGGGGCCGCAATGACTTCGGCGCTGTTCAGTTTCGGCAAATTCCTCATCGGCCTGTATATCGGAAAAGCAGCGTTCAGCTCCTCGTTCGGCGCCGCCGGTGCCTTTGTGGTTCTGCTGGTGTGGACCTACTACGCCGCCCAGATCTTTCTGTTCGGAGCGGAATTCACCTATTTCCGCGCAAAGCTTGCTCAAGATGCCGGGGTTCCACCCTGACTCCGTCGCGGGCTGAGCCCGTTTCGCTTCAGCCCGTCTGCCGCAGTTGCTGCAACACGCCGAGGCGATCGCTGATCTGCCAGTGGCCGCAGATGCGATCGTCCTCGAAATAATAGACGGTGGCGCCCGACATGCTGATCTGCCTGCCGCTGGCCGGAAAGCCGGGCAGGTCGCCCCGATGGGTGCCGCTCCATAACCAGGTGGCGATCACCGCATCGCCTTCGGCGAACAATTCCTGCAAGGCGAAGTGCTGGTCCGGAAACGGCGCGCGCGACAGCCGCACGCGTTGCTTGAACGCCGCCAGATCGAGCTCCTGCTGATCCCAGGGATCGCCGGGGTCATGGTGGATGGTGTAGCGGGCGGCGATGTACTGATCCGCCGCCTCGATATCGCCCTTGTTCCACACTTCCCACAGGAAGCGGGTCAGGATGTCCTTGCCGTTGCGCGGCTTCGCCATGGGCGTTTCCCCCGATTGATGGTTTGTTACGCAGATGCCTTCGCGTCATCACCGAAGGCGAGGCGGATGGCATGCTCGCGCAGGTCCCGCGGCCATGCCGCGATCAGATCGTGCAGGCGTTCGCGCTCGTTGGCGTACAGCGCCCGCGTCGCTTCCTCGAAGCCCGGCAGGTTGCCGGCCATGGCCGACATGAAGTGATAGGCGGCGTCGCGCATGCGGCGGCTCTGCTCGCCGGCGCGGTTGTCGCGGCGCGCCGTCTCGACCAGCTTGCGCAAGGCCACCGAGGCGCCGCCCGGCTGTGCGCCCAGCCATTCCCAATGACGCGGCAGCAGCGTCACCTCGCGGGCGATAACGCCGAGCCGGGGGCGTCCGCGTCCGCGCGGTTCGGCGTCCGGCTGCGCCGTCGCCGAGGGCAGTGGTGCGGACTGCGCGGCTTCGCGCCTGGCGCTTGCCAGCGCGGCCAGAGCCAGCCGGGCCACCACGTCCTGCGCGGTGCCCCGGGTATCGACGTCGACGACACGGCCGCTGTCATCGCCAAAGATCAGCACCGGGCCGGCCGCGCCGCCTTCAGTGGCGGTCTTGACCGCCAGGGCGACCTGGTCGAGCGGGCCGGAGGCGAGGCGCTGCTGGCCGTCGAAAGCGGTGCAAGGCGGGAAAAGCATGTCGTTCAAGACGGTGGACTCGGTGGGGTTGAATGACCCAAATAATATCCGGGTAAAAATAGATCGTCAATATTACCCGGAAAAAAATAGTTCGGCCGCCCCAGGCTGCGGGCGCAGTTCCCGAATTGTTAAGCGCTGGTAAACCTTGCCGGGCTTCGCGCTGTCCTCGCCATAGCATCGCCTTAGCGGGGGAGTTCTTCCGCGTCCGTTAGCCCCGGGAGGAATTGCAAAAATGAAGCGCACCACCAGTGAAGAGTTGCCGATCAGCCGGCGTCAGGCCCTGGGCGTCATCGGCAGCACGGTCGGGGCTTTTGCCGTGGTCGGTTGCGGCGGCAGCGATTCATCGACCGACAGCAGTTCCTCCAGCAGCTCGTCCTCGGGCAGCTCCTCTTCCTCCAGCAGTTCCTCCGGCGGCAGCTCCAGCTCCTGTGCGGTGACGCCGGAAGGGGAGATCGGCCCGTACTTCGCCGACGACAGCGCCAGCGGCTTCGATCGCTCCAATGTCCTGTCCAACCTCGATGGCACCGATACCCAGGCCGGGGTGGCGCTGACCCTGAGCATTTATGTCGTCGATACCGAAAACGATTGCGCCGCGCTGGAAGGCGCGCAGGTCGACATCTGGCATTGCAACGCCTATGGCGTCTATTCGGATATCGCCGCCGAAAGCACCACCGGCCAGACCTGGCTGCGCGGCTACCAGTTGACCGACAGCAACGGCCTGGCGACTTTCACCACCATCATCCCGGGCTGGTATGAGGGACGCACCACGCATATCCATGTCCGCGTGCGTTCCTCATACAGCGAGGCCTCTTCCACCAGCGACGGCACCAACACCACGCAGCTGTTTTTCTCGCAGACCCTGATCGACACGCTCAACACCAGCGTTGCGCCCTACAGCACTCACGGCAGCAACTCCACCACCAACGCCAGCGACCACGTCTACACGCCGGAGACGGAAGGCGAAACCTTGCTGACGCTGAGCGGCAGCGACAGCAGCGGCTACACGACGTCTTATACGGTGGGCTTGCCCATCACCGCCGCGTAACAAGATCCGGACGGGCGGCTTCAGGCCCGTCGAATAGCGCTGCCGCTGGCGGCGCTATGGCGCCTGGTTGTCCGGCACATGCTCCGGCACGTGCTGATGATTGCGCAGATGATCCGTGCAATAGGCCAGCGGCGGCTCGCATTTGGTGCAGTAGCGGAAATCCATGGTGCGGTGGGTCTTGTCGGTAATGCCGCAGACCGCACAAACGTGAATCGGCTTGTCGCGATTGGCGATGACGCTGGCCTGGCTCTTGATCCGGCGATGACCGTAGCGGACCTTGTAGAAAATATCCTTGCCGAAAAACAGCAGGAAATTCGCGATCGCCGCCACGATCAGCAGCCGCGCTGACCCGTCGCCGATGAGGAAAACGTAGCCGTAATAGAGCCAGGTCAGCAGGGCCAGCCACTTGATGCGCACCGGCAGCACGAAGAACAGATAGATCTGGTAGTCGGGGAACAGGAAGGCAAAGGCCAGAAAGATCGAGCCGGTGACATAGACGTTGGACGCCGCGGCGAACGGAAACAGGAAGGCGGCAGCGATGGTCAACAGGAAGCCGATCAGCACATAGAGGTTGTAGCGGAATGTGCCCCAGTGGGCTTCCAGCGAGCCGCCCATGAAGTAGAGCAGATACAGCGTGAAGATGGCGAAGATCGGATTGCCGGACGGCGGGGTGAAGACGAAGCTCAGCAGCCGCCACCATTCGCCAGCCAGCACCGCGGCCGGAATCAGCACAATGGAGCCGAGGAATCCGGGTGCGGTCAAGGCCAGCAACAGCGCCACGCCCTGGCCTCCGACCAGGTACAGCGTCAGGTTGTGGATCGCGAAACGCCCGAGCTTGCGTTCGATCTTTTTCAGGGAATTCATGCCTTGTTATGAGTTTGGTGATGCGCTTGATGGCGCGGAACGCAGGGGGCGACAGGCCCGGATTCAAAGGGCGATGGATCGCATGTTTCCCGGTCATTGTAGACGCAAATCGCGGCTTGCCCGAGAGCTTGTACGAGCCGTCGATACAACTGCGCAGGGAAAGGCCCGGCTTGGTGTGCGACAAGTGTCTGCCGTGAGCGCAGAGGCGAGTTGGCGCAAGGCGGTTTGAAGCTGCCGCCCGCGACCGGCTGCCTGGGAGAAGCCTGGACCAGGACTGGCCGCATCAGGCTGGCTGTCGGGCTGTTTGGCCGCTGACTTAATTGCCTTGTCGGCAGCAGGCGCAAAACCCCGGGGAGTACGCAAGGGGCAGGGCTGTCTCGAATCGCCCGGGGCGTCCTGCCGAAGACGCGGAGAAAGGCCCTGCGCATGCGCTGCCGATCGCGGAAGCCGGTTTGCGGGAATGCCATGCCGTGTTATTGTCTAACGATCGTTAGACAATAGATGCCAACCGTAGGGAGAAATATCATGCCGATGATCGACGTCTACGCACCCGCCGGGCTGTTCCCGTCCGGCACCGGGCGCCAGCTTGCGGAACAACTCACCAGGGCTGTGTTGCGCGCAGAAGGTGTAGCCGCCCCCGGTCAATTCCATCTGGATAACACCGCAGCCTACATACACCTGATGGACCCGGAAGATGTCCACACGGCGGCAAGCGCCGCGCCCCGCACCGTGCGGGTCCAGGTGCTCACTCCGCCGGGGGTTCTGTCCCGCGACGGGCAGAAGCAGTTGGTGAAGGACATGACCGATATCGTTGCGGCGATTTCCGGCGATCCAGGTCAGAGCGCCCGTACCTGGATCCTGCTCACAGAGGCCGCCGAAGGCGGCTGGGGCCTGATGGGAAAGGCGTTCGGCCGGGAAGAGTTCGCCGCCCTGGCGGCCCGGGCGCGCGGCCAAGTCTGAATCACTGGAACGAGGAGAACAGAATGTCAGCCGAGATGCTGAAGATGGAGGTGAGGCAAGGCCTCGCCATTCTTACTCTGGCCAATCCGGACAAGAACCGCCTCAACCGGGCGGTACTGGACGGGCTGCGGGCAACCTTGCCCCGCATCAGTCAGAGCGACGTGCGGGCGGTATTTCTCAAGGGCGAGGGTCCGGTGTTCTCGCTTGGAGCCGACGTCAAGGGCTTGTTCGTCGACTCGAGCCGGCAGGAGCTTTCGCGGCTGCTGGCGGAATACCTGGAGTTCATCGGCGCGCTCGAAGCGCTGCCCAAGCCGACCGTTGCCGCGGTTCACGGCGTGTGTTCCTCGGGCGGCCTGGAGCTTGCGCTCGGCTTCGACTGCCTGTGGGCGGCCGCGGGAACCAAGATCGGCTTCATGGAAACCAGCCTGGCCATCCCGCCGTTGGCGGGAGGGGTGCAGCGTATCGCCGCGCGGGTGGGCAGCGCGCGGGCTCTGGAGATCGCCTGCGCCGGCCGGATGTACGAGGCGGAGGTGTTCGAGCGCTGGAACATCGTCAACCGGGTGCTCGCGGCCGAGGATCTGCACCGCGAGGCCGAAGCGTTTGCCCTGAAGCTCGCGGCCGGCCCGACACGGGCCTATGCGGCGGTGAAGAGCTTGCTGCGCAACTACGAGCGCACGGGTGTTGCCGAAACCGACAAGATCACGGTCGCTGCAGTGATGCCTCTGATGGATAGCAAGGACGCCGCCGCGGCCGTTACGGCCCTGATGTCCGGCAGCCCCCTGCGGACGCCGCTAAACTTCACGGGAACCTGAGACGAACCGGATTACATGCGCTACCCACCCGGGCAGAAAGAGCGCACGCGGGAACGCGTGCTTCGCTCCAGCGCCAAGCTGGCCAAGAAAAAAGGCTTTGCCGCGGCATCGGTCGACGAATTGATGGCCGCTGCCAGCATGACCGGCGGTGCCTTCTATGCCCATTTCGATTCCAAGGACGCACTCTTCGCCGACCTGATCACCCGGGAACTGGCCAGGACGGCGGCCATGCTCTCGCCGCGTGAGGGAGATACCCGTGAGGAGTGGCTTACGCATCTGTTCGGCGCCTACCTTACGCAGGAGCACGTGCGTGGTGCCGGCGCCGGCTGCGTGATTCCCGCCCTGGGCCCGGAGATCGCCCGGGCCGACCCGCTGGTTCGGCGCGCCTTCGAAAAGGCCATGAATGCTTTGCAACAGGACTGGGCCGAACGGCTCGACGACTCCGATGCCGCCTGGTCGATAATCTGCCAATTGGTCGGCGCCATCGTCGTGGCGCGTGCCATGGGCTCGAAGGCAGGTGCCGGCAAAGTAGTTGATGCGAACCGCAAGCACATTGCACGCGTTGTAGATGACGGCTTGCCGCGCTCCGGGACGCGCAAACCCCGCGGACCATAACTGACGCGGCCACTACCCCGCACCGCGGCGCCTATTTCGGCAGCGCGGGCTACGAAGCCTCGACAGCGGTCCGCGCCGCCGCGCCACGCAGCTTGCCCGGGCGATCAGCCGGCTTGCCGCCAGGCTTCGCCTGTTCGCGGCTGAAGCGCAGCGCCTCGTCCTCAATCGGGGCGTAGCGCAGGATCGGCACGTCGCGCACGTAGTCCTGCACGATTTTCCAGGGGCGCTTGTTGCCCTGCTTGGGCAGCTGGTCGATGGCGCGGCGGATGTAGCCGGAGTTGAGGCCGCCCATGACGGTGTCCTCGGTGCGGCTGTTGTCGCGATCCTGCGGCACCACCTGGGTGTAGCCCTTCTTGTCCATGTGTTGCAGCAGGCGGCAGACGTACTCGCTGGCGATGTCGGCCTTCAAGGTCCAGGAGGCATTGGTGTAACCGATGATGATGGCGGCGTTGGGCACGCCTTCGACCAGCACGCCCTTGTAGGTCAGGCTGTCGCTGGGGACGAAGCGCTTGCCGTCGACCTCGATGCGCACGCCGCCGAGCAGCTGCACGTTGAGGCCGGTGGCGGAGACGATGATGTCCGCCGGCAGTTCTTCGCCGGATTGCAGCTTGATGCCGTGTGCGGTGAAGCGTTCGATCTGGTCGGTGGCGACCGAGGCCTGGCCCTTGCGGATGGCCTTGAACAGGTCGCCGTTGGGCACCACGCAGAGACGCTCTTCCCAGGGGTTGTAGCTGGGGGTGAAGTGGCGCATGTCGGCGTTTTTGCCGAGTTGCTTGCGCACCGCGCCCAGCAGCAGCCGGCGCACCAGCCTGGGCCGGCGCCGCGACAGGCCATAGAGGAAGCGTTGCAGATTGATGTTGCGGGTGCGGGCCATGCGGTAGACCAGCATGTCCGGCAGGAAGCGTTGCAGGCGCGAGGAGATCGGATCGATCGCCGGCACCGACAGGATGTAGGTGGGCGAGCGCTGCAGCATGGTGACATGCGCCGCGGTGCCGGCCATCGACGGCACCAGGGTGATGGCGGTGGCGCCGCTGCCGATCACCACCACGCGCTTGCCGTCATAGTCGAGATTCTCCGGCCAGTGCTGCGGGTGGATCAGCTGGCCCTTGAAGTTTTCCTGGCCCGGAAATTCCGGCTGGTAGCCGGCATCGTAGTTGTAATAGCCGGTGCAGCCGAGCAGGAAGCCGCAGGTGAAGCGCAGCGGCTCGCCGCCTTCCTCGCGTTGCGCCGTCACGGTCCAGCAGCCCTCTTCGCTGGACCAGGACGCGGCAGTGACCTTGATGCCGAAGCGGATGTGCTTGTCGACGCCGTATTCTTCCGCCGTTTCCCGCACGTACTTCCTGATCGAGGGGCCGTCCGCCAGCACCTTGGGCTGGGTCCACGGCTTGAAGTTGAAGCCGAAGGTGTACATGTCCGAATCGGAGCGGATGCCGGGATAGCGGAACAGGTCCCAGGTGCCCCCGATGGCGTTGCGCCGCTCAAGGACAGCGTAGCTCTTGCCGGGGCATTTGCGGGTGAGATGACAGGCGGCGCCGATGCCGGAGATGCCGGCGCCGAGAATCAGCACGTCGAAGTGTTCAGCTTGCATGTGGGATGTGGTCCGGTCGGTCTGTTTCAGGCGGCGGCCTGATAGGGGGCGGCGAAGCTGTCCATGCCCTCGAGGTACTGGCGGTTATCGTGGTCCCAGGGGTGGAAGCGCGGGCGGAAGTAATCGGCCCAGGGGCCGACCAGGCCGATCAGGGTGCGCTCGCGGGTGAAGCCGTAGCGGATGAAGGAGCGCCAGCCAGCCATGTTGCCGAGGCGGCGCTGGGCGTGGAGCACGCGCAGGTAGTAGGGGATGGCGAAGGACCAGAAGATGATGGTGGCGAAGACCAGGGTGCCGGTGCGCACCAGGTAGGCGCCCGGGCCGCGGCCCATCACGCTTTCCCACACATCGAAGGCCACCGACTTGTGCTCGGTCTCCTCCAGCGCGTGCCAGCGCCACAGCGCGGCATAGTGCGGCTCGGTACCTTCCAGTACGCTGGGTTTGCTGAGCAGGGCGTCGGCCAGGATGGCGGTGAAATGCTCCAGGGCGATGGTGGTGGAGAGTTGCAGGCTGGCCGGCAGGCGCCGTTGCAGGAAGCCGAGGAAGCGGGCGACGGTACGCTCCATGCCCACGGTCTGCGGCACGGCGGCGAACAGGGCTTCGTTGTATTCCTGGTGCTCGCGCCCGTGCATCGCCTCCTGGCCGATGAAGGCGGTGACGGCTTTCTTCAATTCGGGGTCGGCGATGCGGTCGCGGTAATGGCGCACGCTGTCCATGAAGAAGCGTTCGCCCACCGGGAAGAACAGCGACAGGGTGTTCATGAACAGGCTGATGTGCGGGCCGCCGGCCTCATGCCAGTCGGTGATCCGGTCCGCCGGCAGCTGGAACTTGAGGTTGCGGCGCACCGGCAGCACGCGGGGGCTGCTGCTGTTTCGTGGCGTGCTCATGATCCTGTTCTCCTGAATGGTGTGCCGCTGTTCTGTGTACAACTGTCCACTTACAAAATGTAGACGACTGTCCACATTGCTGTCAACATGGATTGTCGTCATGCTCCCTGGGAAACTGTTCAACGTCTTGAAATGAAAGCCAATTCCGACAATGCCCCAGATAATGCGCCGGGCAAGGCAAGCGCCATGGGGCGCGGCGTGGGCGGCAGGCAGAAGCTGATTGAGGCGGCGCTGCATCTGGCCTCGTCCACCCACAGCCTGGCTTCGCTGGGCCTGCGCGAAGTGACCCGTTATGCCGGCCTGGCGCCGAATGCGTTTTACCGCCACTTCCGCAATTTCGACGAGCTGGGCCTGGCGGCGGTGGAACTGCTCGGCGGGGAATTGCGGCGCGGCCTGCGCGAGCGGCGGCTGCGGCGGCGGAGCCGCAGCGGGCCGGCGCAGGTCAGAGCTGCGGATCGGGGGGTCACTCAGGATCCGAACCAGGTGATCCATCTCGGCCGCGAGATCGTCAACCAGTCAGTGGCCCTGGTACTGGAGTTCGTCACCGAACACCGGGTGGCCTATATCGTCGGCATCCGCGAGCTGCATGGCAGCTCGCCGGCGATGCGCGCCGCGCTGCAGCGGCTGATGGACGAGTTCGCCGCCGACATGGCCGAGGACGTGCAGACGGTACTGCGCCTGCCGGGTCTGGATGCGGCAACCCTGCTGGAGATCTCGCGCCAGGTGATCCGCCAGATGACCTTCTTCTCGATGGACTACCTGGAGCACCCCGCGCAACGCGAGGCGATCCGCGATCAGGCCGAGCGCTTCATCATGCGCCTGTTCGCCGGCGAGCTGGCGATCCAGGCCTCGGGACAGCTGGCGGGCGCGGGCGGCAAGCGTCGGCGTTAGCGCATTTTGCCAAGTTGTCCCCTCTCCCGCTTGCGGGAGAGGGTGGCCCGAAGGGTCGGGAGAGGGGCTGTGAAGCGTGGGAAAGCCCCTCTCCCCCAACCCCTCTCCCGCAAGCGGGAGAGGGGAGTCGACCGGGCCTTCGCTTTAGTTCATCAGCCGCGCGTGGCCGCCAGCGCCGCATTGAGCGTCCTGCTCGGCCGCATTACCGCTTCCATCATGGCGGGATCGGGCAGGTAGTAGCCGCCGATGTCGGCCGGCTTGCCCTGCGCGTCGGCCAGTTCGCCGACGATGGTCTGCTCGTTGTCGGTCAGCGTCTGGGCCAGCGGCGCGAAGCGCGCCTGCAAGGCCTTGTCTTCGCTCTGCGCGGCGAGTTCCTGCGCCCAGTACATGGCCAGATAGAACTGGCTGCCGCGGTTGTCGAGCTGGCCGGTCTTGGGCGAGGGGTTCTTGTTGTTGTCGAGCAGCTTGCCGGTGGCGGCATCCAGGGTTCTGGCCAGGATCTTGGCCTGGGGATTGCCGGTCTTGATGCCCAGGTCTTCGAGGCTCACCGCCAGCGCCATGAATTCACCCAGCGAATCCCAGCGCAGGTGGTTCTCCTCCACCAGCTGCTTGACGTGCTTGGGCGCCGAGCCGCCGGCCCCGGTTTCGTACATGCCGCCGCCGGCCATCAGCGGCACGATGGACAGCATCTTGGCGCTGGTGCCCAGCTCCATGATGGGGAACAGGTCGGTCAGGTAGTCGCGCAGGATGTTGCCGGTGACCGAGATGGTGTCCAGCCCGCGGAAGGCGCGCTCCAGGGTGTAGCGCATGGCGCGTACCTGCGACATGATCTGGATGTGCAGGCCGGCGGTGTCGTGGTCCTTCAGGTACTTCTCGACCTTCTTGATCATCTCGGCTTCGTGCGGACGGTACGGGTCCAGCCAGAACACCGCTTCCATGCCGGAGTTGCGGGCGCGGCTCACCGCCAGCTTGACCCAGTCGCGGATCGCCGCGTCCTTGACCTGGCACATGCGCCAGATGTCGCCGGCTTCGACCTGCTGCACCAGCAGCACTTCGCCGGTGGCGAGGTCGACGATGCGCGCTTCGCCGTCCTCGCTGATCTCGAAGGTCTTGTCGTGCGAGCCGTATTCCTCGGCCTGCTGCGCCATCAGGCCGACATTGGGCACGGTGCCCATGGTGACCGGATCGAAATTGCCGTTGGTCTTGCAGAAGTTGATCATCTCCTGGTAGATGCGGGCGAAGGTGCTTTCCGGAATCACCGCCTTGGTGTCCTTCGGGCGGCCGTCGGCGCCCCACATCTTGCCGCCGATGCGGATCATCGCCGGCATCGACGCATCGACGATCACATCGTTGGGCGCGTGCAGGTTGGAGATGCCCTTGGCCGAGTCGACCATGGCCAGCTCCGGCCGGTGCTCGTGGCAGGCGTGCATGTCGCGGACGATCTCGTCGTGCTGCGAGGTCGGCAGCGACTCGATCTTGTCGTAGAGGTTGACCAGGCCGTTGTTGACGTTGACGCCCAGTTCCTCGAACAGCTTGCCGTGCTTTTCGAAGGCCTCCTTGTAGAAGATGCGCACGGCGTGGCCGAAGACGATCGGGTGCGAGACCTTCATCATGGTGGCCTTGACGTGCAGCGAGAACATCACGCCGGTCTTGCGCGCGTCCTCCATCTGTTCTTCGTAGAAGGCGCACAGGGCCTTCTTGCTCATGAACATGCTGTCGATGATCTCGCCGTCGAGCAGGTGGACCTTGGGCTTGAGCACGATGGACTTGCCGCTTTTGGTGACCAGCTCCATCTTCACGTCGCGCGCGTGGTCCAGCGTCATCGATTTCTCGCCATGATAGAAATCGCCGTGCCGCATGTGCGCCACGTGGGTGCGCGAGGCCATGCTCCACGCGCCCATGCTGTGCGGGTGCCTGCGGGCGTAATCCTTCACCGCCTTGGGCGCGCGGCGATCCGAGTTGCCTTCGCGCAGCACCGGGTTGACGGCGCTGCCCAGGCACTTGGAGTAGCGCTTGCGGATGGCTTTCTCTTCGTCGGTCTTGGGGTCTTCGGGGTAGTCCGGGACCTTGTAGCCCTTGGCCTGCAGCTCCTTGATGGCGCCGAACAGCTGGTGCACCGAGGCGCTGATGTTGGGCAGCTTGATGATGTTGGTGTCGGGCAGCAGGGTCAGCCGGCCCAGTTCGGCCAGGTTGTCGGGCACGCGCTGCGCTTCGGTCAGGAATTCGGGAAACTCGCCCAGGATGCGGGCCGCCACCGAGATGTCGCTGGTGGTGACCTTGATGCCCGCCGGCTCGGCGAAAGTGCGGATGATCGGCAGAAAGGCGCTGGTCGCGAGCAGCGGCGCCTCGTCGGTCAGGGTATAGATGATCGTCGGCTGCTGGGTGCTCATGGTCATGTCCTAGATTGGGTTGCTCCAGCCCGCACCACGGAATGACGGCCAGTAGCCGGATCTGGCCGGCCAAGTGCATTCAACGCTGGTGGGGCTGTTGGAAATTCTTTGTGCGAGCCGCTCTGAGACTTTTCCACTGCAACGGTCGGCGCTTTCGACGAGACGAGGCAGGGGAGAGCCATCCCTTATGTTACGCCGCCGCCCGGGCGAGTCAATCGCGGAGGGATTTCGTAACCGGGTTTGACTGTCAAGTCTGCAGGATGCCGGCCGGTGCCGCGTGGTCAGCCGCGGGGTTCAGTGCATCTGCGGCAGGCTCGGAGCCTTGCCGCAGGTGGCGGCGCGGTCGAGCAGCAGGGCGCGCTCGCGCGAATTGCGGGTGAGGGCGGCGGCGCGCTCGAATTCGGCGCGGGCTTCTTGGTGGCGGCCGAGCTTGGCCAGGAAGTCGCCGCGCACGCTGGGCAGCAGATGATAGTTGGCCATGGCCGGCTCGCCGAGCAGCGTATCGACCAGTTCCAGGCCCGCGGCCGGGCCGAAGGCCATGGCCAGCGCCACCGCGCGGTTCAGCTCCACCACCGGCGAGGGCATCAGCTGCGACAGGGCATCGTAGAGCGCGACGATGCGCCTCCAGTCGGTTTCCTGCGGCGTGCGCGCCCGCGCATGGCAGGCGGCGATGGCGGCCTGCAGGGCATAAGGGCCGAGCGCGCCGGAGAGCTGTTCCGCGCGCTGCAGTGCAGCGAGACCGCGGCGGATCAGCAGCTGATCCCATTGCGCACGGTTCTGCTCCAGCAGCAGGATCGGCTCGCCCGAAGGGCCGACCCGCGCACCGGCGCGCGAGGCCTGAATCTCCATCAGCGCCACCAGGCCATGCACTTCCGGCTCCTGTGGTGTCAGCCCCGCCAGGATGCGGCCGAGGCGCAGCGCCTCCTCGCACAGCGCCGGCCGCATCCAGTCGTCGCCGGCGGTGGCGGAGTAGCCCTCGTTGAAGATCAGGTAGATCACTTCCAGCACCGAGGACAGGCGCGCGGCGAGCTCGCCGGCGCGCGGCACTTCGAACGGCACCCGCGCCTCGGCCAGGGTGCGTTTGGCGCGCACGATGCGCTGCGCCACGGTGGCCTCGGGGGTCAGGAAGGCGCGGGCGATCTCGTCGGTGGTGAGGCCGCCGAGCAGGCGCAGGGTCAGCGCCACGCGCGCCTCGGTGGACAGCACCGGATGGCAGGAGGTGAAGACCAGGCGCAGCAGGTCGTCGCCGATATCGTCCTCCATCTCGTCGTCGATGCGCGCGGCCAGCTCGGCGTCGGACATCTCCTGTTGCAGCTCCAGCTCGTAGCCGAGCTCCTGGTGCTTGCGCTCCAGCATCTTGTCGCGGCGGAAGAAGTCGATGGCGCGGTGCTTGGCAGCGGCCATCAGCCAGGCGCCGGGATTGTCCGGCACGCCCGACTGCGGCCACTGCTCCAGCGCGGCGACCAGCGCATCCTGCGCCAGCTCCTCGGCTACGCCGACATCGCGCACCAGCCGCGCCAGGGCGGCGATGAGCTTGGCCGACTCGATCCGCCACACCGCGTCGATGGCGCGGTGGGCTGGGCTGGTCTGCATGGGGAGGGCTCCGTTTGCGTGCGCTGATTATTGCTCAGTGAGGCGCTTGAGGTTGGCCAGGCCGGTTTCGAAGTCCGCGCCGATCAGCTTGTCCATGTTGAAGAACAGGCCCATCAGCTTGCTGATGTAGGGCGAGGGACCGGCCATGACCCAGGTCACGGTCGTGCTGTCGCCCTGGTTTTGCAGGGTGAAGGTCGCGGTATTGCGGTTCTTCAGCGGGCGCAGGAAATCGAGTTGGATGACGATGCTGGACGGTGTGGTGGCCGGCAGGATCTCCATGCGCCCGGCGCCGGCCTTGCCCTTGCTGTCCCAGGCGTAGACCGCGCCCGGGCCGCTGTCCGCGCCGCTGAAGCTGCGCTGCATGGCGGGGTCGAGTTTCTCCCACGGCGACCATTCGCCCCATTGGTGGAAATTGTCGATCAGGGCGTAGATTTTCTCCGGCGGCGCCTTGATGCTGATGCTGCGCTGGATGCTGAAGCTGTCGGGCCGGGTGGCGGCATAGCCGAGCACGCCGGCCAGCGCCAGGACGATGACGATGATGATGGTGTTGAACATGGGATCTTTCCTTGAGAAATTTGAGTGAGGTTCAGGTGAACGTGCCGCAATTGATCATCCACGGAATGTCGAAGCGGTCGTTGACCATGCCGAAGCGGGCGGCCCAGAAGGTTTTTTGCAGCGGCATGCGCACGCTGCCGTTCTCCGCCAGCGCATTGAAGATGCGTTCCGCCTGCGCCGCGTCGGCGATGTCGAGCGAGACCTGGAAGCCGGCGGGTTTCTGGTAGTACTCGGGCGGAATGTCCGAGCCCATCAGGACCTGCCCGCCCAGATTCAGGCGGGCATGCTGGATGGCCTTGTGCCAGGCGGCCGGCACCTGCTCCGCGCCGGGTGAGTCGCCGTGGTTGAGCATCGCTTCGATCTTGCCGCCGAAGCACTGCTCGTAGAACCTGAAGGCGGCCTCGCACTGGCCGCTGAAATAGAGGTAGGTGTTCACTTGCATGGCGCGCTCCTGCTAGTTGCGGGCGGTCTGCTGGCGCAGCCGCTGCTCCTGCTCCAGCACCTCCGCGGGCGCATCGGCGAAATCCGCCGCTTCGAACACCTGGCGCAGCTCGATCTGCGCGTCCTCGCCCGGCATCGGGTCGGGGCAACGCTTGGCCCATTCGATCGCCTCTTCCTTCGACTTCACCTGGATCATCCAGAAGCCGGCGATCAGCTCCTTGGTCTCGGCGAAAGGCCCGTCGGTGACGATGCGCTTGCCGCCGTGGAAGTCGACGCGGGCGCCCTTGGCGCTGGACTGCAGGCCGGCGGCGTCAAGCAGCGCGCCGGACTTCACCAGCTCCTCGTTGTAGTTGCCCATGGCGGTGAGCAGTTCCGCGCTCGGCATCAGGCCGGCTTCGCTGTTCTTGGTTGCCTTCAGGATCATCATGAATCGCATGGTCATTTCCTCGGTAGGTTCGGTCGGAAGCGGGGCTGGCGGCGGATATGCCGCCGTTTTTCACTCCCGCTCTATTGACACGTCGAACGTCGAATCGGGAAATCGACAGGGCAAGACCGCTTTTTTAATCTTTTTATATGTGGCCTGGCGCCTTGAGTAATGCGGACATACGTCGTAGCGTGGTCCCAATCAATTGGAGAACCAAGTCATGGACGGCAGCATCAAGCAGTCAGAATATCGCGCCGACGAGCAGATCAAGTTGCTCACCGCTCTCGAAGCACACGCCCGCAAAACCAACGAGTTGCTCTACGCCTTGCTCAACCGCGAGCAGCGCAAGAACGTTGATGCGGCCACCCCGGAGGGTGCAACGGGCGCGCCCGCATAGCGCGGCTGCCTATCGCGCCTGGCACATACGCAAGCTGAAGGGCGGGAGGCGCTCCCGCTCCGCGGGCCTTCGGACCCTTGCGCCTACGGCTTCGCCGCAGGCGCAGCGCCGGAGTGGCTGATGTCCGCCCGCAGGCGTTCTTCGGCCTGGCGCAGTTCGGGCGTGAAGGCGTCGCCGAAATCCGCCGCCTCGAACACCTTGCGGATCTCGACCTCGGCCTCGTCGCCGAGCGGGAACGGGTAGCGCTTCACCCATTCGATCGCTTCCTGCTTCGAGCGCACCTGCAGCATCCAGAAGCCGGCGATCAGCTCCTTGGCCTCGGCGAAGGGGCCGTCGATCACTTTCGGCTTGCCGCCCGAGAACTTGATGCGCGCGCCGCGATTGCTGGGTTGCAGGCCTTCGCCCCCGATCATTACGCCGGCTCTCACGCTTTCCAGATTGCGCTGCGTCATTTTGGCGAGATGCTGGTCGTCGGTCAGGTAGCCCGCCTCGGTTGCGTCGCAGGCCTTGAGCAGCACCATGTAGCGCTGCAGTGGGATGCCGTCCGCATGCCGGGCCGGAGCCGGGGTTGCCGCTTCACTGTGTCCGGCCATGCCCGCCGGGCAGCCCAGTTCGCGGATCTCGATTTCCACCTCGCCATTGCCGTCGAGCGGCGGCCAGCGCTTGACCCAGTCGATCGCCGCCTGCTTCGATTCCACCTCGATCATGGTGAAGCCTGCGATCAGCTCCTTGGCTTCGGTGAACGGCCCGTCGGTGACGTGTGCCTTGCCGGCCCTGAAGCTGACGCGCGCGCCCTTTGAGGTGGGCTGCAGGCCTTCGCCGGCGCGCATCACGCCGGCCTTGACCAGCCCCTCGTTGTACTCTCCCATCGCGGCCAGCAGCGGCTCGCCCGGCATGATGCCCGCTTCCGTGTCGCGGTCGGCCTTGCGCAGAATCATGAATCGCATCGTCATCACTCCTCAAATGTGCGGTTTGCAGCGCCGCGTTTCCGGGTCGGTGGCGACGGCGGAAAACCCGGCTCTACCTGGAGATGTCCTGGGAACGTCGAACCAGGCGCGGCCAAATCGACAAGTGTGAGTGTATTTTCTTTGCGCGGATTGCCCAAGTGCCCGGACCCGGGTGGCGGGAATCGTTCCACCGGGTACGGCGCGTGCCCGATAGCCGCCCTACTGCTGGCTGCCGCTGCTGCTGCCGGGAGCGGCGGGCTGCACCGGAGTTGGTTGCACCGGAGTCGGCTGCACCGCATCGGGTTGTGACGGGCTTACGCCGGGCGAGCTGCCCGTGGTGCCGTAGTTGCCGTTGCCAGTGCCGTAATTGCCTCCATTGTTGCCGGTGGTCCCGTACCGGCCACCAGGGTGTGAGCCGGGGCTGCCGCCGTTGGTCGAGCCGCCGTTGGTCGAGCCGGCGGAGCCGCTGCCTGCCGCCGAACCGGCGGCGCCACTTTGGGCGAGCGCGGCGCCGGCAGCCAGAAGGGCGGCGGACGCGAGCAGGCTGATGGAAATTGTGGATGTCTTCATTGGATCCTCCACGATCGTTGCTGAAGAGTGAATCGCGGCGCCGCGAATTGACGCGGGCCTTGCTATTGAGAGGACAGCAAGCGGTGTGAAGTTCAAAGCGGATCGCCGCGTCCGGCGGAACTCGGCTTGCCCGCAGGGGTCACAAGAGGGCGGGCTTGTGGACCTGATGCGGGACGCGCGGTTCCCACACTTACCCGGAGAAGGACAATGCTCTATCGCATGGAAAAGCTGATCGGCATGACGATCGGTGCGTATGACGGAGAGATCGGCAAGATCAAGGATGTCTATTTCGACGACCAGCGCTGGGCCGTGCGTTACCTGATTGTGGACGCGGGCAGCTGGCTGGAGGACCGCAAGGTACTCATTTCGCCGATTGCCGTGGGCAACATCGACTGGGACAAGGGCATCGTCCACGTCAAGCTGAGCCGGCAGCAGGTCAAGGACAGTCCGCCGATCGACACCGACAAGCCGGTATCGCGGCAGCACGAGCTGGAGTACAGCGGCTACTACGGTTATCCGGACTACTGGAACGGCTCCATGCTGTGGGGCGCCACGCCTTTTCCGGTGATGCCGATTGCCATCATGCCGGTGGCCGACGATGTGCTCAGCCGCAACATCGATGCGCCGACCGATCCGCATCTGCGCAGCGCCAGCGAGGTGAGCGGCTACAGCCTGCAGGCCACCGACGATTCGATCGGGCATTTGCAGGATTTCGTGCTCGACGATGCCAGCTGGGCGGTGCGCTATATCGTGGTGGATACGCGCAACTGGTGGCCCGGCAAGCACGTGGTGATTCCGCCGCAGTGGATCAAGCGGCTGGACTGGCCGGAGAAAGTCGTCCATGTCGATGTGACTCGCGACACCGTGAAGGGCTCGCCCGAATACGATCCGACGCTTGAATTGTCGCGGGCGCAGGAAGAGACCCTTTACCGGCACTATCAGCGCAACGGCTACTGGCAGTAGGCTTTTCCGGAAGCGCCCATTCAGGCAATCCGCTTCCTTCGCCGCAACAGCCCCTCTCCCGGCCCTTCGGGACACCCTCTCCCGCTGCGACAGTAGGGAGTCCCTGTGGGACGGGACAGGGGACAACTTGTTGCTGCACGCCTAAACCAAAAAAATCTAGCGCAGCGACGCACCCAGCTGGTCGAGCAGGATGCGTGTGCCCATTTCACGTCCGGCGGGGTCGTCGCTGCCGTTGAGGAAGGCGCCCTGCTCGGTGATGATCAGCCGCGTGCCCTTGCCGTCCGGCTTGAACTCCACCGTGGCCAGCGAGATGGACAGGTGCACGTCCTTGTGCCGCATGTCGTAGGTGTAGACGATGCGCTGGTCCGGCACGATGTCGTGGTAGATGGCGTCGAAAGCGGTGGTCTCGCCGTTGCCGAAGCGGCCGTGCGCGCACTCGCGCCCGCCGACGCGGAAGTCGAGTTCGCGGCGTACCTGGGTCCAGCCCGCGGGGCCGACGAACCAGCGGGACTTGGCTTCGGCTGAAGCAAAGGCGGCGAAGACGCGCGCCGGCGCGGCGGGGTAGATGCGCTCGATGGTGAAGCTGGCGTGGATGACGGAGGGTTCGCTCATGGTCGGCTCCTTGATGGGGGATGATTTCGTTTCGGGTGGATAGCGGTAGCGATTTCGGCGGCGCGGCTTATTGCGGGAACATGGCGAAGTACGGCTGCGCCTCGCGCAGCACGCGGGCGAACGAGGGACGCTGCGTCAGCCTGCCGAGATAGGCCGAGGTATTCGGGTAGCTCTCGCCCAGGGGCTGCACCTTGTCTGCGTAGTACAGTGCCGGCGCCGCGGCGCAGTCGGCCATGCTGAAGGCTTCGCCCATGGCCCAGCTGCGGCTAGCCATGTCCTGCTCGATCATGCCGTAGGCGATGCGCAGTTGCGCCCGCGCCTGTTCGACGCCGACCGGATCGTGCTGTCCCTCCGGGCGCAGGCGGTCGCCGACGATCTTCTGCATGCGCTCATGCACATGAAGGTCGTAGAAGCGGTCGCGCAGGCGCGTCTCCCGCGCCTGCTCGGCGTCCGCCGGCAGCAGCGGCGCAGCGCCAGGGTAATGCTGCGCCAGGTATTCGATGATGATGCTGGATTCGGGAATGGTGCGGTCCCGCGCCTCGTCGCGCAGCACCGGAAACTTGGCGAACGGCCACAGCTTCGCCAGCGCCGCGCGCTCGGCCGCATTGCCGAGATCGACGATCCGCGGCTGGAACGGCGTATCGCTTTCATAGAAGGCGACGAGCGTCTTCCAGCAGTAGGACGAGAGCGGGTGCAGATAGAGGGTGAGGGACATGGCGGAGGGCTTGGTGGTGGGGGCTGCTTGGTTCATGCGGTTCTCCTTCCGTGGAGCGGATGTTTTTCGCGTGTGGTGTGGTGGATGAGAGGCTGTTTCATGATTTCTTCCCGCGCGGCTTTTGCTCCGCCTCGGCTTCCTGTTCGGCGAGGAATTCGCCCAGCCGGTCGAGGCGGCGTTCCCAGATGGTGCGACGTTCGTTGACCCACTGTTCGGCGGTGCGCAACGCGCGCGGCTCGATGTGACAGGTGCGCACCCGCCCGATCTTCTCGGAGCGCACCAGCCCGCTCGCTTCCAGCACCTGCAGGTGCTGCACCACCGCCGGCAGCGACATCGCCAGCGGCCGCGCCAGCTCGCTCACCGAAGTGGGGCTGCGGCACAGGCGGTCCACCATGGCGCGGCGGCTGGGGTCCGCAAGGGCCTGGAACATCAGATCGAGGGCTGGGCTTTGGTTAAGCATTTGCTTAAGTATCGTCATGTACGGAAATTTGTCAAGCCGGTGCCGCCCGGTCCGGCTGGAAAGACCTGATGGAGCGCGCATTCGGCCGGCGTTCGCTTGCCTAGATTCGGCGGCGCCTTGCTGGACGCGTCGCTTGATGGCGGGAAATGCCGCCGTCGAAACGATGCGCGCCTGCGCTGCGCGGCCTTGCAAGCCGAAACAGGAATAGAATCCGTCGCGGGCCTGGGAACTCTCAATGACGGGAAAAATGTCGGCGCTGGACGATCTGGACGAAATCAACGTCGAGCGCCGCCGCGGCGTCTATCGCCTGCATTTCGGCAGCGCCATCGAGAGCGCTTACCGCAGTGCCGCGCGCAAGCAGAGACGATATCCGCGCGTCATCCTGTTCCTGATCTTCGGATTCAGCTTCGCGCTGGCGCCGCTTTATGAGGACGCCTTGTTCAGGGTCAGCGCGGACCTGCACCAGATGCTCAGGATCATCGAGTATGTGCTGGTGTCGCCGCTGGCCTTCGCCACCGCCGCCACGACCTGGTTCGAATATCCCGGCAAGCTCACGTCTGCGCTGCAGACCGCGGCGGTTGTGAGCATCTGGAGCAGCGTGCTGCTGTTGCGCCGCTTCGCGCTGCAGGGCGCCATGCACTATCCCAGTTCCATGGTCGGCATCGTGGTCCTCGCGGTGGCGATTTTTGCCGGCTTCAACTGGTACCGGCTGGCTTTCGGCGCCAGCGTCACACTGCTGCTGGCCAGCGTGCAGGAATACCAGATGGATCTGCACCCGTCCGATTCCTGGCTGCAGATCAATGCCTATATCCTGATGAGCCTGATTGCGATTCTCGGCGCCTATGTCACCGAGTCCGCCCACCGGCTTGCCTGGCTCAATGGCCGCTCCGCCGCCCTGCTCGCCAGAACCGATGTGCTGACCGGCCTGGCCAATCGCGTCGAGTTCAACCGCCTGTTTCCCAGGATTTTCGCCCAGGCCCGGCGCGAGCAGTGCACGGTGGCGGTGGCCCTGATCGATATCGATCACTTCAAGCGCATCAATGACCAGCACGGCCATCTGTATGGCGACGAAGTGCTCAGGGCCATGGGCAAGACCCTGCTGCAACGCACGGCGCGGCGTCCGCTCGATCTCAATGTGCGCTTCGGCGGCGAGGAAATGGTCGTGGTCTGGTACGACGTATCGGTCGAGACGCTGCACCTGCTGGTCGACGAGCTGCTTGGCGCCATCCGCTCGGTCAGTGTCCATGCGCCGGAGAGCGGCGTAACCCTGACGCTCACCGCCAGTATCGGCGTGACCTGGCTGATCCCCGACGGCGCATCGGTTCCCGAGGAAGTGCTGCGCCATGCGGACAGCCTGATGTATCGCGCAAAGGCGCTGGGACGCGATCAGGCGCAGATCGGGAGTTATGTCGCGGGCGCCTTGTCACGGCGCGCCTGAACGGGCCGCCAGCAGTGGCGCGGGCCCGCACTACTGTACGCCCGTACCGTCATTGAGTCGTCAAGCTGGGGGCGCATATTGAAAGGGTGCGCCCCTCCTCTCCCTCCATCCGGCGCCGGCTAGCGGCCGCCTCCGACCATCGGTTCTACAGGGCCGAGGACTGCATGCTGGCGCTGCACGGCGACCATCCGCTGACCCTGGCGCAGATCCACAATTATGTTGTGGAACTGAGTGGCGAGGACTGGTTCCGGCGCCGCTGGCCGCAGCCGATGCGCCTGCGCATCGCGGACGGCCGCGGCGATCGTCACGCTCGTTGCAGCTCCTGCGATGGCCTGCTGTTCCAGCTCTGCTTCCCGCGCGCGACCCGCAGTGAGTACTTCGTCCTCCACGAACTCGCCCACGCCTGCACCTGGCACACCGCGCGGACCGATCATGACCAGGTCTTCATGCGGGCCTTGCTGGTGCTGGTGCGCAAGCGCATGGGGCGCGCCGCAGCGGAGCTGCTGCACCAGGAATGGCAGGCGGCCCGATTGGTGGCGTGAGCACTTGCCGCGCTTGATGGCGGACATATCGCGATTGGGAGGCCAGGAACGACCGCCCTTGGGACATCCGCATCCAGTCGCAGCGGGCCAACTGCGGACGGTCGACAGCTTGACTTCGCTGCTTGGAAGCAGTCATTCGGCACCGCCTTCTGTCGGGCGCCAGCCAGCCCGTTTCCGCTGCTCATGAATAGCGGCTTCGCCGATGCCTGGCTCCCATTCGCAAGGCGAATCTGAAGCTAAATCGGTGATCGGCGCGTTCGTACCACATTAACGGCGCATACCGGGAGAAATTGTTCCACCGAATTCGGCTTATGTGCGCTACCGTACAGACGGAGAAGGCATACGGGCTAAATATGTACCATGGGGACTTGTATCGCAGATTTATGATCAACCAACGGACGCCGCATTTTTGGACGAGGCTTACTGAAAGGCGACCATGGCTGGCTACTGTTTTCCAGGAATTCCTCTTGTCCCTTGCTTATCTTTTTGCTGTCCTTGCCTTGATTCACCTTTTCCAGACACCCGCTAGCTCTCCACACAAAGTCGTCTCAAGTATTGCGCGGCAAGCTTCGGCACGCTGAATCCTCAGTCAAAGACCACCACGAATCAGGTGCGACTAGCGCATCCGACCGTCTGAGCCGGACGGCGGCGGCGCCACGCCCGCCGCCCGTGTTCATGCGTGAATGGCTGCAATGCTGAATTTCCGTATTCGGTCGCAGCGGGCCAGGAGCAGCCATTGAGCAAAAGTCGATGAGCGGCTGCTGAGTGCCAGGAGCCGTCTATCGCACCCTGAAACTCGGCGCCCGGAAGCGGCCGTTCAATGCGGTGTTAACCAGCGTCCCCGCCAACTGCGGGGGCGTCGGGTTGAATGCCCTGTTGGGCGCCGAGCACCCGCCGTACGAACGGCTGGAGAAACCATATGCCGATCGGGAAATACCAGATCAAGAAAAACCGACCAAGCGTGCCGGCGAGAAAACCATGACCGTTCGTAAGTGTAGTTATTTGCCTAGCCGAGAACCATAGTGCATAGATAATTGCGGCCATCGAAGCGAGGTGTGGTACTACCATGAACGCGATGAGCGGGCTAGGCCTCATGCTCATTAGCACCAGGGCAAAGGGGAGGTACAGGATCGAACAAATGATCCCCAATTCCATTGGTCGTGTTGATCTCCGAAGCGACGGTGGAAGGTGCGCGTTTGACGCACGCGAAACCGCGATCATCCATCCAAACATAGTCCCGCCCCATAGGGCTGATGCGATGATTAGGATTGGGAAAGGCCCCATTGTAGGTATCAGGGCGATCGAAGCACACGGCAGGCAGAACGCCAGCACAAATAGCTGCCATGCGTGACAGCGCAAGAAAATCTATGGTCACCTCCCTTTTTGCAACACTGCTTTTTGATGGTGTGGTTGGCTTGCTTAAATCTATCCGGCGTCTAGGTGGGGATTGTTCCCC
>Ga0302314_10000337_pt1 | contig 85882 bp, 74 predicted proteins | sample III_Palsa_N2_3_FD_200533 | JGI IMG/M metagenome (GOLD analysis project Ga0302314, IMG submission 200533) | Peat permafrost microbial communities from Stordalen Mire near Abisko, Sweden - III_Palsa_N2_3 | ecosystem: Environmental > Terrestrial > Soil > Palsa > Peat permafrost | place: Sweden...
GGCGCCGGCCGCGAAGCAGGCGGCCTCGGCAGCCTCCGGGTCCAGCTCCCCGAGCGCGAACGACAGCTCGAGAAACTCGTTCACCTTCAATCCTCAGCGCAGTCCGAGTCGCCGCTCCAGGTAATGAATGTCCGTGCCGCCCTTCTGAAAGGCGGCGTGGTTGCAGATCTCCTGGTGCAGCGCCACGTTGGTCTTGATGCCCTCGATCACCATCTCGGCGAGCGCATTCTTCATGCGCGCGATGGCGGTATCGCGCGTGTCGCCGTGAGCGATCAGCTTGCCGATGAGGGAGTCGTAGTAAGGCGGCACGTTGTAGCCGGAATAGACATGGCTGTCGACGCGGATGCCGGGGCCGCCGGGGGCGTGCCACAGCCGGATCGGACCCGGGGAGGGCATGAAGGTCTTGGGGTCTTCGGCGTTGATGCGGCACTCCATCGCGTGGCCGCGGATCTGCACGTCGCCCTGGGTGTAGGGCAGGCGCTCGCCGGCGGCGATCAGGAGCTGCATCTTCACCAGGTCGATCCCGGTGATGAGTTCGGTCACCGGATGCTCGACCTGGATGCGGGTGTTCATCTCGATGAAGTAGAACTCCGAGTCCTGGTAGAGGAATTCCATGGTGCCGGCACTGCGGTAGCCCACCGCGCGGCAGGCCTCGACGCAGCGCTCGCCCATGAAGCGGCGCTGGCGCATGGTGATCCCCGGGGCCGGGGCCTCCTCGATTACCTTCTGGTGGCGGCGCTGCATGGAGCAGTCGCGCTCGCCCAGGTGGATGACATTGCCGTGCGCGTCCGCGAGCACCTGGAACTCGATATGGCGCGGCTTTTCCAGGAACTTCTCCATGTACACCTGGTCGTTCCCGAACGCTGCGCGCGCTTCCGCGCGCGTGATGCCGACCGCGTTCAGCAGCGAGGCCTCGGTGTGCACCACGCGCATGCCGCGGCCGCCGCCGCCGCCGGATGCCTTGATGATGACCGGGTAGCCAATGTCGCGGGCGACGCGCAGGTTCTCGTCCGCGTCATCCCCGAGCGGACCACCCGAGCCCGGCACGCACGGCACGCCGTGCGACTTCATGACCTTGATGGCCGAGACCTTGTCGCCCATGGTGCGGATGGTCTCGGCCTTCGGTCCCACGAACACGAAGCCGCTCTTTTCCACGCGCTCAGCGAAGTCGGCGTTCTCGGAGAGGAAGCCGTAGCCGGGATGGATCGCGACCGAATCGGTCACCTCGGCGGCCGAGATGATGGCCGGCATGTTGAGGTAGCTCTGCGAGGAGGGTGCCGGACCTATGCACACCGATTCATCCGCGAGCAGCACGTGCTTCAGGCTGTAGTCGGCGGTGGAGTGCACCGCCACGGTCTTGATGCCCAGCTCCCGACAGGCCCTGAGGATCCGCAGCGCGATCTCGCCACGATTAGCGATAACAAGCTTCTCGATCATGCGCAGGTCATTCGACGACGAACAGCGGCTGGCCGAACTCGACCGGATCGCCATTCTTGGCCATGACCGAGGTGATGCGCCCGGCCTTGTCCGACTCGATCTGGTTCATCATCTTCATCGCTTCGATGATGCACAGCACCTGGCCGACCTTGATCTCATCGCCGATCTCGACGAATGCCTTCGCGCCCGGGGAAGGGGAGCCGTAGAAGGTCCCGACCATCGGGGCGGTAACCACATGCTCGTTGCTCTTGGCCTTGGGCGCTGCGGCTTCGGAGGCCGGGAGCGCGCCGGGAGCCGGGGCGGGCGCGCTCGCGACCGGGGCCGTGTGCGCGACCTGGGGCGCGAGCTGCGTGACCGCGGGGCCCACGGGCATGCGGCTGATGCGCACCGCTTCCTCGCCCTCTTTGATCTCGATCTCGGCGATGCCGGATTCCTCCAGCAGCTCGATCAGTTTCTTGATTTTCCTGATGTCCATTCCGGGCTTGCCCCCAAGAGCATTTGAAGTGTTGACGCGTGCCGTCAGGAGCCGCGCGCGAGGCGCTGGGCCGCGGCGCGCAGCGCCGCCTCGTAGCCGAATGCGCCCAGGCCGCACACGACTCCCGCGGCGATGTCAGAGAAATACGAGTGCCGCCGAAACGCCTCGCGCGCGTGCGTGTTGGACAGGTGCACCTCGATGAAAGGCAGCCCCGTTCCCAGAAGAGCATCGCGCAGCGCGATGCTCGTGTGAGTGAAGGCCCCGGGGTTCACGATCGCGAACACCACGCCTTCGGACTTGGCCCGGTGCACGCGCTCGATGAGCTCGTGTTCGGCGTTGCTCTGAAAGGAGAGCAGCTCGTGGCCGAGTTCGGCCGCCAGCGTCGCACTGCGCTTCTCGATGGCCTCGAGGGTGTCGGTCCCATAGACCGCAGGCTCGCGTGTGCCGAGCAGGTTCAGATTGGGGCCGTTCAACAACAGCACTCGGGCCATGGGCCTTGGGGTCTTCTTCTATACGGATGTACAACAAGCGACGCGGCGCGAATGTACCGCACTTCGCATCGATTGGGGACCCTCCGGTGGCGAATATCCGGAATCTCGCCGGACTGAGTCTATTGCGCTGCGGCGGGGTTGTAGCTTCGGGAGGCGGCCAGCCGGGCGACGCCCGAGGCGATCTGCCCGCGGGCGGCAGCGAGGGTCAGACGCCCGTGGTCCAGGTCCGTTATCCGGTCGAGGATCAGGGCTGCCTCATCCGGGTGCAGCTCCCCGACCTTCAGGGTAATGATGCGCCCACTTCGATCGGCGAATACCGAAAACGGCAGGACCGTATCCATGCCGAGGGCGTTGGCCGCCTCTAGCCCCCCCTTCTCGCCGATGAGCAGCGGGTACTTAAGATCGTGCTCGCGGGCGTATTTTGCCACGTCATCCCGATGATCGAGGGCGATACCGACAATTTCGACTCCACTTTTCGCACGTTCGCGGCGAAGACTCTGCAGCAGAGGAATCTCCCGGCGGCAGGGCTCGCACCAGGTCGCCCAGAAATTGACCACCAGCAGCTTGCCGCGGAAGTCGCTGAGACTGCGCAGACCCCCATCCAGGCCGGGGAGGCGGATCGTGGGCAGTTCCTCGGGGATCTTGCGCACTACAGGGGTCTCCTGCGGTGGCAGCGCATCCGCCTCGGAGGGTGGCTGGACGGGCGCGGGTGAGTGATCGATCGTAAGGGCCGTCCGCGGCGGGGTGGTCAGCCGGTAGAGGAAGAAGCCACCTGCAGCCGCGACCGCCACGAGCACCATGCCGAGCAGGGCGCCGGCGCCGCGTCGCGGCGCCGCAGACTCGAGGGGCTGGTTCACGAACTGGAGGCGTCGACCGCCGCGCGCGCATGGGCGGCGAACTCGTCGGCCTTCATGAATCCGACCACCCGGAACTGAGCCCGCTCCACGCCGTCGGGCCCGTAGAAGGCAATGGTCGGCGGCCCGAAGATGGCGAAGCGCTTCATGAGCGCCTGATCATCGGCGTTGTTCTCGGTGACGTTGGCGCGCAGCAGCACCGTGCTCTTCAGTGCCTGCTGCACCCCCGGATCCGTGAAAGTGTAGCGCTCCATCTCCTTGCAGGAGGTGCACCAGTCGGCCGAAAAGTCGACGAGCACGCTGCGGCCGGCCGAGCGGGCCTGTGCCACCTCGCGGTCCAGGTCCGCCAGCGAGTGGATCGGACGGAAGGGCAGCTCGCGGGTCTTCGCGGCGAACGCCGGGATCGGGGCCAGGGGGTCGGTGCCCCCCAGGGCCGCGCCGGCGGTGAGCGCCACGCCATAGACGCCCGCGACCACGCCCACCGCGCGCAATACCCAGACGGCCGCGGAACGGGTGCGGATTTCGGTCCACAGGAGCCAGGCCAGGAGGAGTGCCGGGATCGCCCACAGCAGCAGCGCGAGGCGCTCGGGAACGATGCGCGCCAGCATCCAGGCGGCGACCGCCAGCATGATGACCCCGAAGACTTTTTTAATTAGGTCCATCCACGGGCCGGCCCTGGGCAGGAGCTTCCCCGCCGAGGCGCCCACCATCAATAGCGGCGTCCCCATGCCAATGCCGGCGGCAAAGAGCGCCGCGCCGCCGCGGGCGATGGCGCCGGTCTGGCTGATTACGATGAGTGCGCCCACCAGCACCGGTCCTACGCAGGTGGTCACGATGAGTGCGGACAGCGCCCCCATGACCGCAACGCCGCCCAGGGTTCCTGCGGACTGACGATTGCTGAGGTCGGCGAGCCGGGTCTGGATTGCGGCGGGCATCTGTACGGTGAAGACCCCGAACATCGACAGTGCCAGCGCCACGAACAGGGCCGCGAAGAGCGCGATCACCCACCATTGCTGGAACATCGCCTGGACTTCCTTGCCCGCCGCAGCGCTGGCGACGCCGGCGGCCGCGTAGGTGAGGGCCATGCCGATGACGTAGCTCAGCGACAGGGTAAAAGCCTTCCCCGTGGTGACGTTCCTGCCGCTGCCGACGATGATTCCGGAGAGGATCGGCACCATGGGCAGCACGCACGGGGTGAAGGCGAGCAATACGCCCCCGAGGTAGAACCAGCCGAGCACGGCGAACAAGTTGCCACTGCGCAGCAGGTTCGAGAACCAGGCCTGCGAGAGGAAATCGCCGCCGCCGCCGGCGCTGGTGGGCGCAGCGGTTGAGCCCCCGGCGCCGCCGCCGGCGCTGAGTTTCACCGTCACGGTTTTGGTCTGGGGCGGATAGCACAGTCCCGCCTCGGCGCAGCCCTGGTACTGAATCTGCAGCGGCACCTCCAGCACCCCGCCGGAGGCGCGGGCCACCGGGACGGTGACGATGAGCTCGTGGTGGTAGATCTCCTGGCGTCCGAAATACTCGTCGTTCTTCACCTGCCCGGCGGGCATCTGCGGTGCGCCGAGCTGTACGGCGCCGGCGCTGGTCGTGACCTTGATGCGCGAGCGGTAGAGGTAGTAGCCCTCGGCGATCTCCCAGTTGAGCCGTACCCGGTCGCTGCCCTCGGCGAGGGCGTCGAAGCGGAAGGCCTGGTCAACGGGGAGAAAGTTGTCTGCCTGGCCCCTGGAGCCCTTGAGAATGGCGTCTATGCCGCCAGAGGAGGGCGTGGCGGCCGGGGACGTCGCCGGGGCGCCATCAGCGTGAGCCTGCAGGGCAATGCCGAGGCTCAGGAGCAGGCAGCTCGCAATATGTCTAATGACTTTCACGACCGACACCTTAACTGAGGACCTGCGGGACTTCAGGCAGCGCGCCCTTATAGCGCAGCTATTTGATGAACGGCAGGAACTGGGGTTCATCTTTCCGGATTGCCGCCGTTCCGGCGGGTACCTTGTGACCCCCCGAAAGAGGGCCTCCCGGGGCTGCCGAGCTTAAATAAGGTCCCTGCGACTTGAATTTGAGGGGTTCCGCCCTATTATTAGCAGCCGCACCGGGCGAGTGCTAATAGCCCTCCCGGCCTAACCCACAGCAACAAACTCTAAGGAGCGTAAACCATGAAGATTCGTCCTCTTCATGACCGCGTGATTATCAAGCGCCTGGATGAGGATAAGACCTCACCTGGCGGCATCATCATCCCGGACACCGCCGCTGAAAAGCCGGTGCAGGGAAAGGTAGTCGCGGTCGGCAAAGGCAAGATTCTCGAGGATGGCCAGGTCCGTCCTCTCGACGTGAAGGTCGGCGACAAGATCCTGTTCGGCAAGTACAGCGGAACTGAGGTCAAGGTCGACGGTGAAGATCTCGTGGTCATGCGTGAAGAAGACGTCATGGCCGTGATCGAAGGCAAGTAACGAGGAACCACGACAATGGCTGCCAAAGAAGTCAGATTCAGCGACGACGCACGCGCCCGCATGTTCAAGGGTGTGAACGTCCTCGCCAACGCCGTTAAGGCAACCCTAGGCCCCAAGGGCCGCAACGCCGTGCTCGAGAAGAGCTTCGGCGCCCCCACCATCACCAAGGACGGTGTCTCGGTCGCGAAAGAGATCGAGCTGAAGGACAAGTTCGAGAACATGGGCGCGCAGATGGTGAAGGAAGTCGCTTCCAACACCTCCGATGAGGCCGGTGACGGCACCACCACTGCCACCGTGCTTGCACAGGCGATCATCCGCGAGGGCCTGAAGGCCGTGGCCTCGGGCCGCAACCCGATGGACATCAAGCGCGGCATCGACAAGGGCGTCACGCTGGCGGTTGAGGAGCTCAAGAAGCTCTCCAAGCCCTGCAAGGACTCCAAGGCGATTGCCCAGGTCGGCACGATCTCGGCGAACTCCGATGAGTCGATCGGCAAGACCATCGCGGAAGCGATGGAGAAGGTCGGCAAGGAAGGCGTGATCACGGTTGAGGAAGGCTCGGGCCTGCAGAACGAACTCGACGTCGTCGAGGGCATGCAGTTCGACCGCGGCTATCTGTCGCCGTATTTCATCAACAACCAGGCCAACCAGACCGTCGAGCTGGAAAAGCCGGTCATCCTCCTGGTGGACAAGAAGATCTCCAACATCCGCGAGCTGCTGCCGCTGCTCGAGGGCGTGGCCAAGTCCGGCCGTCCGCTGCTGGTGATCGCCGAGGACGTCGAGGGCGAGGCCCTGGCGACGCTCGTCGTCAACAACATCCGCGGCATCCTCAAGGTTGCGTCCGTCAAGGCTCCTGGCTTCGGCGATCGCCGCAAGGCCATGTTGCAGGACATCGCGACCCTCACCGGCGGCACCGTGATCTCCGACGAGGTCGGTCTGTCGCTCGAGAAGGCAACGATCAACGACCTGGGCGAAGCCAAGAAGATCGTCGTCGAGAAAGAGAACACCACGATCATTGATGGCGCCGGCAAGGCCGCGGACATCAAGGCACGCGTGGAGTCGATCCGCCAGCAGGCCGAAGAGGCCACTTCCGACTATGACAAGGAAAAGCTGCAGGAGCGCGTTGCCAAGCTCTCCGGTGGCGTCGCCGTCATCAAGGTCGGTGCTGCGACCGAGATCGAGATGAAGGAAAAGAAGGCCCGCGTCGAGGACGCCCTGCACGCTACGCGCGCAGCCGTCGAAGAGGGCGTCGTTCCCGGTGGCGGTGTGGCGCTGATCCGCGCCCAGCGCGCGCTCGATAAGCTCGAGGGCAGCAATGAGGACCAGACGGTCGGCATTCGCATCCTGTCGCGCTCGATCGAGGAGCCGCTGCGCCAGATCGTGGACAACGCCGGCGAGGACGCCGCGGTAATCTTAAATCGTGTCAAGGAAGGTAAAGGTTCCTTTGGCTACAACGCCGCCAAGGGCGAGTTCGGGGACATGCTGGACGCCGGCATCCTCGATCCGACCAAGGTGACCCGTCTTGCGCTGCAGAACGCCGCTTCGGTGGCCGGACTGCTGCTCACGACCGAGGTCATGGTGGCCGAGGCCCCGAAGGACGACGAGCACAGCCACGCCGGCCCTCCGGGCGGCATGGGTGGGATGGACATGTAAGGAGGCGTTAAGCCTTCTCACCTGTTCAGACCTCTCTAAAGAGGTATCGATTCCACTCAGCACACTCGTTAGTCTTTACATAACAGTTAAGGGTTCGCGGCCGGCTCACCGCCGGCCGCCGCCCCGAAAGCCGCGGAACAAGACCCCCTATTCCGCGCATTACTCGCAGGCCCCCTCACCGGGGCCTGTTTTTTTATGGCGCCCGGAGCGCATCCGCCCACAGGCCGGTGCCGCTGCCACTTCCCCGCATGCGGCGGCAGGTTTATCGTGACCTCAATGGGGAGGCTGCTATGAACACCGTACGTTCTTCCGTTTGGGCCGCCGCGGCGCTGGCCGCGCTGCTCGTGTCAGGCTGCGCGCGCCAGGGTCAGGACCAGATGGGCTGGGCACGCGCCGCGCTCGAGCGCAACGCGCAGCTGGAGATCGTCGCCGCCGATCCGCAGAGCCACACCTTCACGGTGCGCGTGAAGGACACCGGCGAAGTGCGCACGGTGCGCGCCGACCAGGTGATGGCAGCGCCGCTCGCGGCGGCCGACAACGCCGGCGGCGCCGCCAGCGCCGATGCCAACGCCGGCGCCCCGAGCATTTCACCGCCGCCGGCCGCGCCGCCGGAGACCACCACGAGTGCCACTGCCAGCACCGCGGCGACGGCGCCTGAGTCCTACGAGCCCGCCAGTGCCGTCGTGCCGCCACCGGTGCCGGCGAAGAGCGGTGCCGGTCATCTGCTCGAGTCAGGCCCTGGCTACAGCATCGAGGCGGCCTCGGGCCCGCAGACCGCCGCCGCTGCACAGTCAGGTCCCGGCTACAGTGTCAAGGCTGCCGGTCCCACCTCACCGGGCGTGCCGGCGCGCGCCAGCCTGCGCGATGCCGCAGTGACGACCGCGGTGCTCGAGCGCCGCCGCGAGCCCATCGTGTGCCAGGGCCAGCGCATGCTGCACATCGACAACCGTAACCTCGAGTTCGACGGCGATGCCGTGAGCGCCCAGGATGGCTGCGAGATCTACATCACCAACACCCACATCAGCGCCACCGGCGTCGGCGTGCTGGCGCGCAACGCCAACGTGCACATCGACAACAGCCTGATCGAGGGTGATGCGGGTTCGATCGACGCGTCCGAAGGCGCCCAGGTCTATGCCGCGTCCTCACACTTCCGCGGCCTGAGCCGCCGGCTGGACTCCTCCGCCTTCCATGACGAGGGGGGCAACATCTGGAACTGATCCCGCCCGCCGGGATCAGTACCGAGCTCTCCGGCCTTCTCGCGCGCGCCCGCGAGGCCTTGGACGCGCACGCCGTGGCGCGGGCGGCCCTCGCTGAGGCTCCTGGCGGCGTGCGCGACTCGCTGGCGCGCGTGTTCGCCGCCAGTGACTTCGTGGCGCAGTCCTGCGCCCGCGACCCGGCACTGCTGGCACGCCTCCTGGGCTCGGGGGAGCTCGAGCGGCCCTTGGCGTGCGCGGCGTACAGCGAGCGCGTGGCGGCGCTATTCCCCGACGGCATGCCTGCCGAAGCCGAGTGCATGGCGCGGCTGCGGCGCTGGCGGCGCTACGAGTTCATCCGCATCGCCTGGCGCGACCTGGCCGGCTTTGCGGATGTGCCGGAGACCCTGGAGGCCTTGAGCGCCTGCGCGGACGCTGCGATCGGGGCGGCCGTGGCACAGGCACGCGCGCAACTCGTGGCGCGCTACGGGGAGCCGCGCGCGGCGGCCGGCGCCGTGCAGCCCCTAATCGTCATCGGCATGGGGAAGCTCGGCGGCCGCGAGCTCAATTTCTCCTCCGACGTCGACCTGGTGCTGCTATTCCCCGAGCACGGCGACACGGACGGCGCACGCTGCATTGCCAACGAGGAGTTCTTCACGCGCCTCGGCCAGGGCGTGGCGCGGCTCCTCAGTACGCCGACGGCCGACGGCTTCGTGTTGCGGGTGGACCTGCGGCTGCGGCCCTTCGGGGACTCAGGTCCCCTGGTGGCGAGCTTCGCCTCCTTCGAGGACTACCTGCAGCGCCACGGGCGTGATTGGGAGCGCTATGCCTACGTCAAGGCCAGGCCGGTGACCGCGCCCGAGCGCTATGCGGAGATCGAGGCAGCCGCGGTGCGCCCGTTCGTCTACCGCCGCTACCTCGACTACGGTGTGTTCGAGAGCCTGCGCGAGATGAAGGCGCTCATCGAGCGCGAGGTCGAGCGCCGCGAGCTCGCCGAGCACGTCAAGCTCGGTCCCGGGGGCATCCGCGAGATCGAGTTCATCGTGCAGGCACTGCAGTTGACGCGCGGCGGCCGCGACCGGCGCCTGCAGACTCCATCGCTCCTCGAGGCCCTCGAGCGGCTCGGGGAGACGCGGCTGCTGCCGCCGGCGGCGGTCGTGGAGCTGCGCGGCGCCTACCTCTACCTGCGCAGCCTGGAGAATCGTCTGCAGATGCTCAACGACCAGCAGACCCACCAGTTGCCCGCCGATGCGCTCGGCCGCGAGCGCGTCGCGCTCGCGATGGGGGTCGCCGGCTGGGAGCCGCTGCTGCGCGAGTTGCGCGAGCAGCAGGCCTGCGTCAGCCGTCACTTCCGCCTCGTGATCTTCGGCGGCACCGCGGCGGATGCGCACTCGGTACGCATCGATCTCGGGCGCTTCTGGGACAGTCAGGCCGAAACTGCAGCGCTCGAGGCCGAGCTGGCCGAGGCTGGCTTCACCGATCCGACTGAGGTGGCGCGGCTGCTCCTGGAGCTGCGCGGCTCAGCGCTCGTGCGCCGCCTCGATGAGCCCGGACGCCGGCGGCTGCAGGCGCTGCTGCCGGTGCTCCTGGCCGATGTTGCCCACAGCAGCGCGCAGCTGGCGGTGCTGCGCCGGGTGCTGAATATCATCGAGGCCATCGGGCAGCGCTCGGCCTATTTCGCCCTGCTGCAGGAGAACGGCGCGGCGCGTGAGCGCCTGGTGGAACTGTGCCGCCATGGCGACTTCCTCAGCGCGCAGATCGCCGCCCACCCCCTGCTGCTCGATGAGCTGATTGACGAGCGCCTGCTGTCACAGTTGCCCGAGCGCGCCGCCTTCGCGCGCGATCTGGCGGCGCGCCTGCAGCAGCTGCGCGAGGAGGACCCGGAGCAGCAGGTAGAGGCGCTGCGCCAGTTCCAGCGCGCGGCACTCTTCCGAGTGGCAGTCGCTGATCTGACCGGGGTGCTGCCGGTCATGCAGGTAAGCGATCGGCTCACGGACATCGCCGAGCTGATCGTCGAGTCGGCGCTCGGGCTCGGCTGGCATCAGATCACCCAGCTCTTCGGCGTGCCGATGTGCGGGGAGGCCGGGAGGCTGCGCCCGGTGAACATCTGCGCCATTGGTTACGGCAAGCTCGGTGGCATCGAGCTCGGTTACTCCTCGGACCTCGACCTGGTGTTCCTGCACGACTCGCAGGGCGAGCACCATGAGACCAGCGGCGAGCGGCCCATCGAGAACCAGCTGTTCTTCGTGCGCCTGGCGCAGCGCATCGTGCACCTGCTCACCATGCACTCAGCAGCCGGGCGCCTCTACGAGGTCGACGTGCGCCTGCGTCCGAGCGGCAAGGGTGGGCTTCTGGTCACGAACATCGCCGCCTTCGCGGACTACCAGCGCGAGGAGGCCTGGACCTGGGAGCACCAGGCGCTGCTGCACGCACGCGCGGTCGCGGGCTCCGCCGAACTGCGCGCCCGTTTTGAGGGGCTGCGGCTCGAGGTGCTGTGCAACCACGTGCGGCGTGACACCCTGCTGGAGGAGGTGCGCAGCATGCGCGAGCGCATGCGACGCGAGCTCTCACGCGGGGATGGGGAACACTTCGACATCAAGCAGGATCCCGGCGGCATCGCCGACATTGAGTTCCTCGCCCAGTACTGGGCGCTCAGGTGGGCGCAGCGGTATCCGCCCGTGGCACTGTTCTCGGACACCATCCGGCAGCTGGAGTCGGTGGCCTCCGCTGACCTCGTGCCGCAGGCGAGCGTCGATGTGCTCACCGGCGCCTACCGTGCCTATCGAGCACGCACCCACCACCTGTCACTCGCCGGGGCCGAGCCGATCGTGCCGCTCGCGGAGTTCGGTGAGGCGCGGGCAGCGGTGACGGGCGTCTGGGAGGCGGCCATGCGCGCTTAAGTAGGCGCGCCGGCGAAGGTATAATGGCGTCACCGGAGCCTTCCGAACACTTCTGAGACCCCATGGCCGCCACGGCAAAGCCGCTCATCGAACCGAACGCCCAGAACCAGTACGAGGTGGGCCCGGAGGATCTGCCGTTGTGCTGCCCGATGCCGCAGATGTACCTGTGGAACTCTCACCCGCGGGTCTACCTGCCGATCGAGGCCACCGGCTGGGCCAAGTGCCCTTACTGCAGCGCCGAGTACACCCTGCGCAGTTGATCCGGCGCGCCGCGTTCCTCAGCGGTACTGCTTGTAGGACTTTTCTTCGACCAGGCGCGAACCGAGCTGCACGTTGATGCGCTTCTTGAGCGCCGCGCGCTCGTCATTGCAGACGTACACGGAGCGGGCGAGCTCGACGAAATCGCGATCGAAGGTCTGGTGCGCTTCCTTGTCGCGGATGCGGTCCTCGATGTCCCAGAGACGCTCGTTCACCGCGTGCAGCGCGTGCTCCTCGGCCGCCACCGCCTGCGGGGCACCGGCCTGCGCCCAGGTCTTCTCCAGGAGCGACAGCTCAAGACGCACGTTGGCAAGCTTCGCGGCATCCTGGATGCGCGCCACCTTGATCCTGAGGATGGTGATCTTATCGAGCAGCTCGCCGGGGGAGATCGGCACGAGAATGTCGTTCATGGTGTCAGTTTACCCGCGGCGTCGTCCGGGGATGTACTCGCAGTCGCCCCCGCGGCGCCAGTTTACGCCGCCGCAGGCACGACCGGCAGCGCCGCGCCGCAGGCGCTCTAGTTGAGGGGCGCCGCCCGGGCCATGAATTCATCCAGGCGCGCGGTGACCTGTTCCACGCTGATCAGCTCCATGACCCCCGGCTCCTCGATCTTGTGGGTCCAGGGAAGCTCCTCGGGCTCCAGACCGCGGAATACGCGCGCCGCCTCAGGATAAGCATCCACGCACCAGCGCTGCGACAGGTACGGACCGCTGCGTGCCGGGTTGGTGGCAGCGTACAACCCGATGACCGGCGTGCCAGCCATGGTCGCCATATGCGCGGGTCCCGAATCCGGCGTCACGAGTACGCGTGCGCGTGCGAGGAGCGCCAGTAGCTGCGGCAGACTGTCCTTGCCGATCTGGTTGACGAGGGGCGCAGGGCAGGCACGCTCGATCTGCTCTCCGGTGCTGCGTTCCAGGAGGCTGCCGCTGCCTGCGAGTATCACGCGCATGCCATGGCGCGTGACGGCATGGGCGGCGAGGGCGGCGTAGCGCGCCGCCGGCCAGTTGCGCAGCACATGGCTCGAGCAGGGGCTGATGAGGAGCGTCGGCTGCGCGTCCGGAATGAGCTGTTCGGCGTAGGCGCGGGCCTCCGCTGGCACGGGCAGGTCCCAGCGCAGCAGCCGCTCGCGGATGCCGAGCGCCTCCAGGAAGCCGAAGAAGCTGTCGAGGACGTGCTCGCGGGTGCGCGGTGCGATGCGTGCGTTGGTGAACAGCCACTGCAGCTCGCGCGCCCGCCGCCGGTCGAAGCCGAGCTTGACGCCGGCCGTGGTGCGCGCGGCGATGAGGCTGGCGCGCAGCGCCAGCTGCATGTGCAGCAGCACGTCGAACTGCCGACCGCGCAGTTGTGCGGCCGGTGCAGCGGCGCCGCTTGAGCGCTTGTCCACGGTGATAAACTCCACGCCCTCGATGAGATTCATGAGGCGCGCTTCGGGCTTGCCGATGATCCAGGTGAGCTGGGTCGTTGGCCACGCTTGCTGTAAGGTGCGCACGATCGGCACGACGTGGCAGGTATCGCCGATAGCTGACAGCCTGAGGATGCACACGCTGCGGGGGGCTTCGGCGAACGACAACATGATGGAGTCAGTCTTGTGAATGGGCGCTTCGCGCTCGGCCCTGAGGTCAAACGCAGCGCGGTCGCCGGCGGCGCCATGCTATATGACACCTCGCGGGCCGGCAATTTAAACGCCGAATGGTTCGAGCCGCGCTACTGGCAGGCGCGCGGCGAAGTCGACGACGCCGCGGCCGGCCGCGGCGCGACCTATTTCGTGAAGGCCGACGGGCGCAACTTCGTGCTGCGGCACTACCGTCGCGGCGGCCTGATGGCACAGATGTCCGGGGATCACTATCGCTGGCAGGACGAGGAGCGCACGCGCCCGTTCGCCGAGTGGCAGCTCACCTACCGGCTGCACCGCGCGGGGCTGCCGGTTCCGGTGCCGGTCGCGGCGCGCTACACCCGCACCGGCTCGAGCTACACCGGCGACATCATCACCGAGCGCCTGCCCACGGTGGGCTCGCTGACCGAGTGCCTGCGCACCGGCGCGCTCTCCATCGTCACGTGGATTGGCATCGGGCGCTGCATCCGCCGCTTTCACGATCTCGGTGTCTGTCATGCCGATCTCAACGCCCACAACGTGCTCCTGAGCGAGGAGGGCGTGTATCTCATCGATTTTGACCGTTGCCAGCTGCGCCGCCCGGGCCTGTGGCGTGACGGAAACCTGGTGCGCCTGCGCCGCTCGCTGGAGAAGGTCACCTGGGGCCTGCCGCCGGAGCGCTTCAGCGAGTCGGACTGGCACGGCCTGCTGGATGGCTACCGGCAGCCCTCCGGCAAGACCGAGCTGCCGCCGTAAGTCTTTAGGCGACCTTTGCGCATTCTCTACCTGCTCGCCGTCTATCTTGCCGCGCCGCTGATTTCACTGTTACTCCTGTGGCGCGGCCTGTGGGACAAGAGTTACCGCAGCAATTTCCGCGAGCGCTTCGGCTTCGGAGCCACGCGCCCGGCCGGTGGTGTGTGGCTGCACGCTGTCTCGGTCGGGGAGGTGCAGGCCTGCGCGCCGCTCATCAGCGCGCTGCACCGCCGCCATCCGGGCATTGCCCTGACCGTCACGACCTTCACGCCCACCGGCGCCGCCCGTGCCCGGGCGCTGTTCGGCAATGTCGCCGAGGTGCGTTTCGTGCCGTTTGACCTGCCCGGGGCGGTGCGACGCTTCTTCGTGCGTGTGCAGCCGCGGCTGGCCGTCATCTTTGAGACCGAGCTGTGGCCGAATCTCTACCGCGAGTGCGGCCGCCGCCGTATCCCTCTGGTGCTGGCGAGCGCGCGCATCTCGGCGCGCTCCGTGGGGCGCTACCAGCGGCTCGGGCGGCTGTTCGCCGACACCTTGTCGCAGGCGGCCGTGGTCGCTGCACAGGGGGATGCGGATGCGGAGCGCTTCCGGGCGCTGGGCTCCGATCCTGCCAACACCCACGTCACGGGCAACATCAAGTTCGACTTCGAACTGCCCCCTGACATCGTCGCGCGCGGCGCGGCCCTGCGGCAGCAATTCGCAGCCTCGCGGCCGCTGTGGGTGGCGGGCAGCACCCATGGGGGGGGCGAGGAGCAGGCGCTGATCGACACCGTGCGGCGGCTGCGCGAGGCGCTCCCCGGGGCGCTCCTCGTCATGGCGCCACGGCATCCGCAGCGCTTCGCGGAAGCCGCGCAGACACTGACGCAGTCAGGCGTGCGCTTCGTGCGCCGCTCGCAGGGTGTTCCGGCGGCGGATACCGAGGTGCTGCTGCTGGACTCGCTCGGGGAACTGCTGGATTTCTATGCCGCGGCGGACGTGGCCTTCGTCGGTGGGAGCCTGGTCCCGGTGGGTGGGCACAACCTGCTCGAGCCCGCAGCACTCGGGGTGCCCGTGCTCACCGGGCCACACACCTTCAACGGCGCCGACGTGGCGCGCCTCCTGATCGAGCGCGGCGCCGCCGAGGTCGTCCGCAGCCCCGCCGAACTCAGCGCGCGGCTGCAGGTACTGCTTACCGATACCGACGAGCGCGCACGCCGCGGAGCCGCGGGGCGCGCCTGCGTGGATTCCAATCGTGGGGCGCTGGCGAAGCTGCTGGCGCTGATCGAGCCGCTGCTGGCGCACAGCCCGCGCTAGTGGCTCTGCCCGGGCGGCGTGCTCGCTGCGGGCGCGCTGCTGTCCGGTGTCTGCGGGGCGGGCACCGTGGGCAGCACGTTCTGCGGCGTGGCTACGGTGGGCGCCATCGGTGCGTTGGCGGTCAGCCAGTTGTTGACCTCGAGCAACTGCGCGCGATCCAGCGTCCCGGCCGCGAGACGCAGCTGCAGCACGTTGACGATGTAGTCGTAGCGACTGCCGGAGTAGTCGGTCTCGGCCTGTACCAGCTTCTGGCGGGCATTCAGCAGGTCGACCGCGGTGCGCGTGCCCACCTCGTAGCCGGCCTCGGTCGCCTTGAGCGCAGTCCTGCTGGACTCGAGGGCCTGGCGCAGCGCCTGCACGCGCGCGATGCCGCTGATGACGCCGAGGTAGGCGTCACGCGCGGCGCGTTCGGTGGCCCGGGAGTTCTGCACCACCGATTCCTTGGCGGCGATCCACAGGTATTCGTTCTGGCGCACCTTCGACTGGGTGAAGCCACCGCTGAAGATGGGTATGGTCAGCTGCAGGGCGATCTGCCGGTCGTTGATCTTGCTGTCGACGCCCGGGAACAGCTCTGAGGGGATGCCATCGCCGGCGAGTACCTGGTCGGAGTCGACCTTGTTGTACGAACGACCCGCGACCAGGTCGAGCGTCGGCAGGTGCCCGCCGAAGGCGGCGCGCACGTTGTCGCGCGCGATGTCAGCGGCCAGGCGGCTGGAGATCAGGTTGAGGTTCTGCTCCAGCGAGATGTTGACCCAGCGGCTCTCGTCCTCTGGGTCCGGACCCTTCAGCGGCATGTCGCTGCCGGGCTTGGCGAGCGCCTCGTACTGTTCACCCGTGATTTCCTGCAGCTGGTACTGCGAGGTCGCGAGCGTGCGCTTGGCGGCGATGACCGCAGCGGCAGCGGTGTCACGCGAGGCCTTGGCCTCCTGCACGTCGGTGATCGCGATGAGGCCGACGTCGAAGCGCGTGTTGGCCTGGTCGAGCTGGCGTGATATCGCCTCCAGCGAGGCCTGGTTCGCCACCAGCGCGTCGTAGGAGGCGAGCACGTTGAAGTAGGCCTGCGCCACGCGCAGGATCAGGTTCTGCTCGGCGGCCTCGTAGTTAGCCTCCGCCTGCGCGACCTGGGCGCCGGCCGCCTTGATATTCATCCAGTTGGTCCAGGAGATCAGGCTCGAGCGCAGGTTCACCGCCCAGGTGGTGGTGCGCTGATCGATCGTCTGCGACAGCGGTACCACTTCCAGCACCGGCGGCGCAGTCGGATTGTTCGGGTTGCCAACCTCGGAGATCTGGTCCTGGAAGCCGCCATTGTGGTCCCAGGTGATGCCGCTGGTGGCGTTGATCTGCGGCAGGATCGCTGACCATGCCTGCGGGCGCGCCTCGCGCGCGGCCAGGCGGTTGGCATTGGCGCCGCGGATCACCGGGTCGTTCTTCACCGCGTCCTCGAACACGCCCTTCAGGTCCTTGGCCGCGGCGCTGCCGGCGAGCGCCAGCAGGCCCAGGGCAACAACGGCGCTACGGGTCATGCGAATCCCTTCGGTCATCTCAGCTTGGAGGCGCCGCGGCCTCAAAAGGTAAACTCGGCCGGACGCACGGCATTCACCATCGGATCGATCACGGTCTCGAACACGCTCTGCGTGCTCCAGGCCCCCTCGCTCGTGCGCTCTACCAGACGTGCCTCCATGACCGGGGCCTCGCCCACGACTACGAAGAGCCGACCGCCGACATTGAGCAGGCGCTCGAAGCGCGTGTCGTAGATCGGCAGACTCGCAGTGACCGCGATTACGTCGAAGCGCGTCGCGCTCTCGAAACGCAGCCCGTCCGCGTCCATGACTTCCGCGCCACGCACCCCGAGCCCGGCGAGATTGGCACGCGCGCTCTCGGCAAGTTGCGGAAAGATCTCCAGCGCCCGCACGCGTCCGGCCATGCCGCGCAGGCAGGCGGTGACAAAACCGCTGCCGGCACCCACCTGCAGCACCTGCTCGTGGGGCTGGGGCAACAGCCCCTGCAGCAGCCGTCCGACGACGCTCGGGCGCAGCATGTGCTGGCCCTGGCTCAAGGGTACCTCGGCGTCGGCATAGGCGCGAAAGCGCTCAGGAGCAGGCACGAACAGCTCGCGCGGAACCTGGCGCATGACATCCAGCACGCGCGCGTCCAGCACGTCCCAGGCGCGCACCTGCTGCTCGATCATCTGTTCGCGGACATCTGCCGTTAGCATTCTAGAACCTTCCCGATTGGACTTATTGCCGTGCCGCTGAAAAGGCGGGAGAAGTTACGGCTTTTCCGGGCCCCTGCCAAGGCACTTGCGACGAGATATGGTGAAATACCGACGGGACGTGCGGTGGCCTGCGCTATGCTTCTTCCGACCGCAATTATTCCCGGCACTACAAGTCAAAATTAGAGTGCCCCCGGCAGCGCGCGGGATACCAGAAGCGCTAAGGCGTAAGAAGAACCTAGATGTCGATCATCGGGCTGTTGTGCCTCCTGTTCGCTCTCATCGCCGCCCTGGTCCTCGTGCTCTACACGTTGCAGCGGCGCGACATAAAGAGCGTCGAGGAGCTTTCCCAGCAGCTGCAGCGCATTGCCATTGGCGGCCGCCTTGCGGGGCGCGTGGACGTCGCCAGTGACAAGCCCGAAGTAGCAGCCCTGGTCACCGCGGTCAATCATCTGCTGACGCGCGCTGGCCCGGGACCTGAGCGCGAGGCGGCTGAGGCACCGAAGCTGTTCGCCGACCTCGGCGACCGCATCCACGAGGCGGTGCTGTTGCACCGCGAGGCGATCGTGTATGCCAACCGCCAGTTCGCGAGCTTCGTGGGTGTCGACCGCATCGAGCTCATCGGGCGGCGCCTGGCCGACCTCGTGCCCCCGGAGTACTCAGACCTGGTGAGCGAGAATATTACGCGGCGCCTGGCCGGGGAGACGGCCGCCGAGCGCTACGAGGTCGACATGGTGGGGCTGCAGGGGCAGGTGAGCCGCCTGGAGATCGCCTCCACGCTGGTCGAGTACGACCGCAGCAATGCGCTCCTGATCACCGGGGTGGAGATCATTCCAACGCAGACCGTGCAGGCGCTGCGGCTGGCGCCGGCCAGCGTGGCCGCCGAGCCGCAGCTGCTGGCGCTGCAGTCGCTGGCTGAAGCCATCATCGCCACCGATAAGGACGGCCGCGTCACCTTCATGAATCCGGCGGCCGAGCAGCTGACGGGCAGCCAGGCGAACACCGCCATGGGCAAGCCGCTCGAGGAGGTCGTGAGCCTGGTCGAGGAGAATGAGCGGCGGTTGCTGGCGGAGCCGGTACATCAGGCGCTCACGAGCGGCACGGCGGTGAACCTGAGCCGGCGTGCGCTGCTGCTGCCCTCCGCCGGCGGCGGCGAGCGTTCGATCGAGCTCACCGCTTCGCCGATCCGCAACGCGGATCGCGAAGTCATAGGCGCGGTGGTCATGCTGCACGACGTCACCGAGCTGCGCGGGCTCGCGCGCCAGATGTCCTACCAGGCAACCCACGATGCCCTCACCGGCCTCGTCAACCGGCGCGAGTTCGAGCGGCGCCTGCAGGAGGGCATCGACAGCGGTCACCGCGGCGATGGCCAGCACGTACTGTGTTACCTGGACCTCGACCGCTTCAAGATCGTCAACGACACCAGCGGTCATGTGGCCGGCGACAGCATGCTGCGCGAGGTCGCCAAGCTGCTGCGCGATGCGGTACGCGACAGCGATACCGTCGGGCGCCTGGGCGGAGATGAGTTCGGGCTGCTGCTGGTGGGCTGCCCGCTGGATAAGGCGCGCCAGATCGCCGATGACCTGACGCGGGCGGTGGGCGACTATCGCTTCGTGTGGAAGGACAAGATCTTCAACATCGGCGTCTCAGTCGGCCTGGTGGAGATCTCGCGTGAAAGTGGCACGCTCGAGGAGCTGCTGGCCGCTGCCGACACCGCCTGTTACGTCGCCAAGAAACAGGGTTCCGGGCGCGTGGCGGTCTATTCGGCGCGCGATGAGGCGCTCGCCCGGCATACCGGTGAGATCCAGTGGCTGCAGCGCCTGCAAAGCGCGCTCAAGGACAATCGCTTCCACCTCTACCACCAGGTGATCGTCGCGGCACACGACGAGGAGACCGGACCCGCCATGGAGGTGCTGGTGCGCATGGAGGATGAGAACGGCAACGAGCTGGCGCCCGCTGAGTTCATGCGCGCCGCGGAGCGTTACCGGCTGATGGGGCTGGTCGATCGCTGGGTGGTGCAGACCACGCTCGCGGCCCTCGGGCGCGGCGCAATCGCGGTGCAGGCCAGTCGCAGCGTCGCCATCAACATCTCCGGCCAGACGCTCGGCGACTTGCAGTTCCTGGAGTTCGTGGTCGAGTGCTTCGACAGCACCGGTGCCCTGCCCGCGCAAGTGTGCTTCGAGATCACCGAGAACGCCGTCATCGCCAATCTCGACCACGCGCGCCGCTTCGTCGGCGTGCTGCACGGCATGGGCTGCCAGTTCGCGCTCGATGACTTCGGCTCCGGCGTCGGCTCGTTCTCGAACCTGAAGAACCTGCCGCTCGATTACCTGAAGATCGATGGCTCCTTCATGCGCAATCTTGGGCGCGATACGGTTAACCAGGCGATGGTGACCGCCATGATCAAGCTGGCACGCACCCTGAACTTCAAGGTGATCGCCGAGCAGGTCGAGGACAGCGCCGCGGTGGACGCCGCGCGACGCATGGGAGTCGACTACCTGCAGGGCTACGCGATCGGGCGGCCGCAGCCGCTGTCCCTGGCCGCCTGAAGCGGCGGCGGCGGGTTCGGCACTGCCGCAGCGGAAACAGCAGCCACCCCGTTCGAGAGTGATGCCCGCCTGCAGGCTGTGGGGAAACACTCAGCCGCGCACGCCTGCCGCAGCGGGAGCTTCACCCCGACTGGGGGACGTCGGGTGTCCTGGGAGGGATGAAAGGCGCGGGCCCAGCACACGGACGCGAGCGGCAGATGAGGCCGGCGGCGCGCCAGGCGCCGCCGGCCATCGGGCTCTTAGAGCAGCGGCACCAGCAGCAACGCTACGATGTTGATGATCTTGATCAGCGGGTTGATCGCAGGACCCGCGGTGTCCTTGTAAGGATCACCCACGGTGTCGCCGGTGACGGCCGCCTTGTGGGCATCTGAGCCCTTGCCACCGAAGTTGCCTTCCTCGATGTACTTCTTGGCGTTGTCCCAGGCACCACCGCCGGTGGTCATGGAGATCGCCACGAACAAGCCGGTGACGATGGTGCCGATCAGCAGGCCGCCGAGCGCGCGGATGCCGGCGCCCGAGCCCATCAGCATGTTCATCACCACCACCAGCACGATCGGCACCAGGATCGGCAGCAGCGACGGTACGATCATCTCGCGGATGGCCGAGCGCGTGAGCAGGTCGACCGCGCGCGAATAGTCCGGCTTCTCGGTGCCGGCCATGATGCCCTTGATCTCGCGGAACTGGCGCCGGACCTCGTTCACGACCGAGCCTGCGGCGCGGCCCACGGCCTCCATCGCCATGGCGGCGAACAGGTAAGGCACGAGTCCGCCGATGAAGAGGCCGATGATCACGGCCGGGTCCGAGAGGGAGAACACGGCAAGCTTGCCCGCCGCCTCGAGGTTGTGGGTGTAGTCGGCGAACAGCACCAGCGCGGCGAGCCCCGCAGAACCGATGGCATAGCCCTTGGTGACCGCCTTGGTGGTGTTGCCCACAGCATCAAGGGGATCGGTGATGTCACGCACCGACTTCGGCAGCCCCGCCATCTCGGCGATGCCGCCGGCGTTGTCGGTGATCGGGCCGTAGGCATCGAGTGCCACGATCATGCCGGTCATGGAGAGCATCGAGGTGGCGGCGATGGCGATGCCATAGAGGCCATCGAGGGCGAAAGCGCCCCAGATCGCAAGACACACCGCGATCACCGGCAGCGCGGTCGACTTCATCGACACGCCGAGTCCGGCGATGATGTTGGTGGCATGACCGGTCTGCGAGGCGGCTGCCACCTTGCGCACCGGGCTGTACTCGGTGGCGGTGTAGTACTCGGTGATCATGATCATGGCCGCGGTGAGGCCGAGGCCGATGAGCGTGCAGCCGTAGAGCGGCCCGAAGTTCGCGCCCATGAGTTTCTGGGTGATGAAGTAGAAGGCCGCGGCGGACACCAGCGCCGACACGATCACGCCCTTGTAGAGCGCGTTCATGATCTTGCCGCCGGGGCGCGCCGAGACGAAGAAGGTGCCGAGAATAGAGGAGAAGATCGAGGCTGCCGCGAGTGCCAGGGGATAGATGACGGCTGCCAGGGAGGCATCGGCGCCCTCGCGCGCGAACAGCAGGCCACCGAGCAGCATGGTTGCGACGATGGTGACCGCGTAGGTTTCGAACAGGTCGGCCGCCATACCGGCGCAGTCACCGACGTTGTCACCGACGTTGTCGGCGATCACCGCGGGGTTGCGCGGATCATCCTCCGGGATGCCGGCTTCGACCTTGCCGACGAGGTCAGCGCCGACGTCGGCGCCCTTGGTGAAGATGCCGCCGCCGAGGCGCGCGAAGATGGAGATCAGCGAGCCACCGAAGGCGAGCCCGACGAGGGCGTGCAGGGCGCCCTCGGCGCCGACGCTCGTGTAGCGGCTGAGGAAGGTGTAGTAGCCGGCCACTCCGATGAGGCCGAGGCCCACGACCAGCATGCCGGTGATGGCGCCGCCGCGGAAGGCGACCTTCAGCGCCGCGTTCAGGCCCTGGGTGGCGGCCTGCGCGGTGCGTACGTTGGCGCGTACGGAGATGTTCATGCCGATGTAGCCGGTCAGGCCCGAGAGGATGGCCCCCACGGCGAAGCCGCCGGCGGTGGGCCAGCCGAGCGGGGAGAAGCCCATGACCAGGAACAGCACCACGCCGACGATGAGGATCGTCGTGTACTGCCGGTTCAGGTACGCCTTGGCGCCGGCCTGGATGGCGGCGGCGATCTCCTGCATGCGGTCGTTGCCGGCCGGCAGGCGCAGGATGGCGGACATCGAGATCACGCCGTAGAGCACGGCGAACACACCGGCCGCGATCGCGGCCCACAGCCACGTGGTGGCATCCATTTTTTGCAAACCTCCCCCAAAAAAGGCCGCGCACTATAGCACGGGCCTCAGGCTCCGGAGCGAGGGCAGCGCTATGTCTAAAGGGGCTGCCGGCACCCGGCAAAACCGCTGCGGCGCAACTGCGCAGCGCCTCAGACCTTGAACTCGGTTTTGAGCTTGCGGCGTACCGGCACGCCCCGGATGTGCACGTAGTCGGGCAGTCCGTCCCGGTAGGGGGGGTAGGCCTCCCCGCCGATCAGCGGCGACAAGTAGCGGCGGCAGGCCTCCGTGATGCCAAAGCCGTCCGCGCGGATGAACTCGGGCGGCAGCTTCTTCTCCTGGTTGGCGACCGCCGCGAGCGGCACGTGGCCGATCACCCAGCGGTAGGGGCGGTGTGACTTGCGCACGATGGTCGGCATCACGGCGTTGACGCCTCTGACCCCGAGCTCCACCGCGGCCTTGCCGACGGCGTACGCCTGCTCCACGTCCACCCGCGAGGCGATATGGCGTGCGGCCCGCTGCAGGTAGTCGGCCACCGCCCAGTGGTACTTGTAGCCGTGGGCCGCGCGCACCATGTTGGCGACCAGCGGGGCGACACCGCCGAGTTGCGTGTGGCCGAAGGCATCCCGGGTGCCGGCATCGGCGAGAAACTTCCCGTCCGCGTAGGCGGCCCCCTCGGACACTACGATCACGCAGTAGCCGCAGTCGCGCACGCACTGCTGCACCTGCGCCAGGAACTTCTGCTGATCGAAGGCAACTTCGGGCAGCAGGATGATGTGCGGCGGCTCGGCTGCGCCCTTGCCGGCAAGTCCCGCGGCGGCTGCGATCCAGCCCGCGTGCCGGCCCATGACCTCGAGCACGAACACCTTCGTCGAGGTGCGCGCCATGGAGGCGACGTCCATTGCCGCTTCGCGCGTGGAGACGGCTACGTACTTGGCCACGGAGCCAAACCCCGGGCAGCAGTCGGTGTGGGGCAGGTCGTTGTCGACCGTCTTCGGCACGCCCACGCAGGTAATCGGAAACCCGAGCGAGGCCCCGATCTGCGACACCTTCAGCGCGGTGTCCATGGAGTCATTGCCGCCGTTGTAGAAGAAGTAGCCGATGTTGTGGGCCCGGAACACCTCGATCAGGCGCTCGTACTCCGCGCGGTTCTCCTCAAGGCCCTTGAGCTTGAAGCGCGCCGAGCCGAACGCCCCGGCCGGGGTGTACTTGAGGCCGCGGATCACCGCGGCGCTCTCGCGGCCCACATCGATCAGGTCCTCGGTCAGGGCACCGATGATCCCGTGGCGGCCGGCGTACACCTTGCCGATGTGCCGGGAGCGCAATGCGGTCTGGATCACCCCGCACGCCGAGGCGTTGATGACGGCGGTGACGCCGCCGGACTGGGCGTAGAAAGCGTTCTTGGGGGCTTTTTTCTTCATAAACGTGCGCCAGGGCGGGTCTTGCGGGCCCGGAAGAATAGCGCAGCCGGCTTCGGTTGCGCAGGCTCGGGGGCGGTGTTTGACCTGCCTCAGGGCCACCGGTAACGTGGCGCACCTTTATGCTGCCCGGCGGCAGCGGATTGGCACTGCACAACCATGCGCATCGTTCTGTTGGGACCGCCCGGCTCTGGCAAGGGCACCCAGTCGCAGCGACTCGTCGAGCGGGTCGGCATCCCGCAGATCTCCACCGGAGACCTGCTGCGTGCGGCCGTCAGCAAGGGGACCGAGCTCGGTCGCCGCGCCAAGGAGGCGATGGACAGCGGCCGCCTGGTGGATGACTCGCTGGTGCTGGGGATGATCCGTGAGCGGCTCGGCGAACCGGACACCCGCAAGGGCTTCATCCTCGATGGCTTTCCGCGCAATCTCGCCCAGGCACATGCGCTCGACCATCTGCTGGAAGCCCTCAAGCAGCCTCTCGACGCCGTCGTGCAGCTCGAGGTCGACTACGGCGAGCTGGTGCGGCGCATCTCCGGGCGGCGCACCTGCGCCGACTGCGGTCGCGTCTTCAACCTCCTCACCTCCCCGCCAAGCGGCGCCAACCTTCGCTGCCCGGTGACGGGCGAGCCGCACCGGCTGGTGCAGCGCCCCGATGACAACGAGGCCACGGTGAGCGAGCGGCTGCGCGTGTATGACGAGAAGACGCGGCCGCTCATCGACTTCTACCGTGCACGCGGTCTGTTACGCGTGATTGATGCGGAGGGCGATCTCGATGCGGTGACGCGCCGCCTGGCTCAGGTGCTCGGCGTGCCGGCGCTGCGGGCGGTGGCCAAGCCCAAGCGGCCGGCGCGCAGGAAAGCCAAGCGTGCCGCGGCCCCCAGGAAGCGGCCCGCCGCCCGCAAGAAACCGGCGTCGCGCGCCAAGGCCACCCGCCAGCGCGCGTCCGCGCGCAAGGGCGGCGCGCGCCGGCCCAAGGTTGCCCGCAAGAAGAGCGCGAAGCGCAGCCGCACGCGGCGCGGCTGAGGCCGCCCGCCCGCTACAGGGCCGCCAGCAAGCGCTCGCCGAGGAGCGGGCGGCGCCAGCCACGCAGCACCGCGCCCTCGCGTGCCCCGTCGGCCAGCTGTTCGAGGTCGCGCCGGGTGGCGAGCACCTCCGGCGCCACGGCGAGTTCCGCCGCCACCACCTGCGTGATTCCCGTGAGTTTCTTCAGCAGTGCGCTCTTGACTGGGTCGGGTCGCGCACGCGCGGGCGGTGGCGGTGGCGGCTCGGGGATCTCGGCCGCCGTGATGCGCGCCAGGAGCTCCGCGCCGCGCCGTTTCGCAAGGCCGGGCGGCATGTCGGGGATCGCCTCGAGGGCGGCTTCCGTGCGCGGTACCTGCAGCACGATCTCCCGCAGCACGGACTCCTCGAGGATCCAGCCGCGCGGGCGGTTGTGCTCGATGGCGCTGCGCTCGCGCCACGAGGCCAGCGCCCGGGCCAGCCGCACCCGCCCCTCATCCAGGTTGCCGAGCCCCTTGAGGCGTCGCCACGCCTGCTCCGGGTCCACGCTCAGGGCAGCAGGGTCGGCGAGCTCCGCCAGCTCCTGCTTGAGCCACTCGAGGCGCCCGAGACGCGCGAGGGTCTCCTGCAGCTGATCGGCGAGGGGCAGCAGGTAGTTCACATCATCCAGGGCGTAGGCGATTTGTTCCGGGGACAGCGGCCGGCGCGACCAGTCGGTGCGCGTGTGCGACTTGGAAAGCTCGCGGCCGAGCATCCGCCGCACGAGTTCGGCATAACCCACCTGGGCCGGCAGGCCTGCGAGGCTCGCGGCGATCTGCGTATCGAACACCGGGCCACTCAGACCCGCGAGCGGCAGCAGCACTTCCAGATCCTGCCGCGAAGCATGCATCACCTTGACTACACCCGGGGCAGTGAGCACCCGTGCCAGCGGTGCGAGATCCTCAAGCAGCAGCGGATCGACGCAGACCGCGGTCGTGGGCGAGGACAGCTGCACGAGGCACAGCTGCGCCCGGTAGGTGCGCTCGCGCAGGAACTCGGTATCAAGGCCGATGCGCGCCTCGCCCGCCAGCTGTGCGGCAAGTTCCTCAAGCCCGGGGGCGGTGGTGATGACGGGGTGCAAAACGCGTGGCGGATGATCTGTACAATCGTTGAAGACGCATTATGCGCAGGAGCGCGCTGGTACCGAAAGACATGAGGGAGCTCGTCCGGCTCTACACCCAGATCGCTCTCCTGCGCCGCGGTCCGCAGGACCTGCCGGCGTCGGCGTTGCTCTTGGCGCTGACGATCATCGCCTATCTTGCGATCAACCTCCTCATGAATGGCCTGGCACCGCCTGCGGGACCCGCCACCAAGGCGACGGAAGCGGAGGCGCACAGCTTCCCGGCCCAGCTGCTGCTGGATACCGCCTTCACGCTCGCCTGGTATGTGGTGCTGCTGCGGCTGGCGCGGCGCCCGGAGCGCACCCTGCAGACCAGTACCGCCGTGTTCGGCTTCCAGATCGTACTCACCCCGCTGCTGTTCACGGCGAGCTGGCTGTGGCTGCGCTTTTCCCCGGACCAGAGCTGGGCGGTGCCGACTGAGCTGTTCGAGATCATTGTCGTCGTATGGATAATCGCCGCCAACAGTTACATCGTTAAATCGGCACTCGAATGGTCGGGCGGCGCCAGCGTGGCGCTCGTGATCCTGCAGTTCCTGGCGAGCGTGCTGCTCAGCCGCGCCGTGTTCTCCTCCCTGCAAGGCTGAAAGCTAAGCGATGCACGTTCACATCCTCGGCATCTGCGGCACCTTCATGGGCGGCATCGCCGCTATCGCGCGCGCGGCCGGCTTCAAGGTCACCGGCTCCGACCGCAATGTCTATCCGCCGATGAGTACCCAGCTGGAGGCGCTCGGCATCGCGCTCACCGAGGGCTTTGAGGCCGCGCAGCTGACGCCGGCCCCGGATGTCGTGGTGGTGGGCAATGTCATGACCCGCGGCCAGCCGGTGGTGGAGGCGTTGCTGGAAAGCGGGCTGCCGTACTATTCGGGCCCCGAATGGCTGTCGCGTGAAGTGCTCGCCCGCAGGTGGGTGCTGGCCGTGGCCGGCACGCACGGCAAGACCACCACGAGCTCGCTCCTGGCGTGGATCCTCGAGCATGCCGGACTCAATCCCGGATTCCTCATCGGCGGCGTGCCGGCGAATTTCGGCATGAGCGCGCGGCTGGGCACTGAGCCGTTCTTCGTCATCGAGGCGGACGAGTACGACACCGCCTTTTTCGACAAGCGCGCCAAGTTCGTGCACTACCGGCCGCGCACGGTGATCCTGAACAACCTCGAGTTCGACCATGCCGACATCTATCCGGATCTCAGCGCCATCCAGCGGCAGTTCCATCACCTGGTGCGCATCGTCCCCGGCGGTGGCCGCATCATCTGGAACGCCGCTGACGCAAATCTGAAGGCCACGCTCGACATGGGCAGCTGGACGCCGCTCGAAGGCTTCGCGCGCGCCCCGCAGGCAGGCGCCCTATGGACCGCGCAGGGCGCCGAGGACTACTCGCGCTTCCGGGTGTTCGAGGGTGCCGAGGAGCGTGGTACGGTCGAGTGGTCACTGCTGGGTGCCCACAACGTGCAGAACGCGCTCGCGGCTATCGCAGCCGCGCGCCACGCCGGAGTGCCGGTGCCGCAGGCGGTCGCGGCGCTCAGGGAGTTTCAAGGCATCGCGCGTCGCATGCAGCTCGCCGGAGAAGTGCGGGGGGTGCGCGTTTATGACGACTTTGCCCACCATCCCACCGCCATCGCCACGACCGTCGATGGCCTGCGCCGCAGGGTGGGGACGGCACGCATTATCGCGGTGCTCGAGCCGCGCTCGCACACCATGCGCATGGGCGTGCACCGCGACACGCTGGCCCCGGCGCTCGCTGGCGCGGATGAGATCTGGCTGTATGCGCCCGCCGATCTAGGCTGGGACGTCGGCGCGGTGGCCCAGGCTCTCGGGCAGCGCGCCAGGGTGCGCCGTGACATCGATGCACTCGCCGCCGATCTTGCCGGGGCCGTGCGGGCCGGGGACCATGTTCTCATCATGAGTAACGGCGGCTTCGGCGGCCTGCACGGCAAGCTCCTGGCGGCCCTCGGCGGCACGAGGTAGCAGGCATGGAGGCCGCGCCGCTGCCGCTCTTTCCGCTGCATACGGTGCTCTTTCCGGGCGGTCCGCTGGCGCTGCGGATCTTCGAGCCGCGCTATCTGGACATGGTGCGGCGCTGCATGAAGGAGCAGAGCAGCTTCGGCGTAGTCACTATCTTCGAGGGCGCCGAGGCCGGCGCCGTGGCGCGGCTGGCGACGCTCGGTACCAGCGCACGCATCGTCGACTTTGATCCGCTGCCTGACGGCCTGCTCGGCATCACATGCGTGGGCGGCGAGCGCCTGCGCATCCTGCGCCGCTGGCAGCAGTCCGACGGCCTGCATCTGGCCGAGGTGCAGCGCCTGCCCGCCGCTGAACCGTGCGAACTGCCTGCGGAGCTTGCGCACCTGGCGGACCTGTTGCGCGAGGTACTGCCCCGACTCGGTGCCGGTTATGCGCACGTGGAGGCGCACTTCGGGGACGCCGGCTGGGTGGCGGATCGCTGGGCCGAGATATTGCCGCTGCAGCCGCAGGACAAGCTGGTGCTGCTGGAGCTCGATGAACCCCTGGAGCGCCTGTCGCAGGTCGCCGCCTGGTCAGCCCGGCAGCCCCCGGCTGCGCATGTATAAGCCGAGGTACTTGCGGCGCACGTAGTTGGCCTCGATCAGCGCGAACACCAGTCCCCGCCAACCATCCAGGAAGCCGAGCCGCAGCAGGTAGCCGCGCATGAAGCGCCACTGCGGGTTCAGCAGCACCGGCGTGAGCCCGCAGCGGCGGCCGCGCGCGTACAGGGCCTGCGCCATGAGGTCAGCGTAGCGCTGCATGCGACTCAGATGATCGCTGAGGCTGCGGTAGGAGTAGTGCTCCAGGTGCCCGCGGAGGCGGCTCACGCGTCCGCGGACCTTCGTGTTCTCGTGGATCTCGTAACCCGTCCAGCCGCCGCGGCGCCGATCGAACAGGCGCACCAGGCGGTCCGGATAGGCATTGCCGTGGCGCAGGAAGCGGCCGAAGTAATCGGTGATACGCGGCACTGACCAGCCGGCCGCGCCACCAAACCCCTGGGTGCGCAATGCCTCGATCTCGGCCCGCAGCGCCGGCGTCACGCGCTCGTCCGCGTCCAGGCACAACACCCAGTCGTGAGCGGCGGCATCGACCGCAAATTGCTTCTGCGAGCGATACCCGGGCCAGTCGCGCTCGATGACGCGCGCGCCGAGGGCCGCCGCGCGTGCCCGCGTGTCGTCGGTGGAGTGCGAGTCAACCACGATCAGCTCGTCGCAGAAGGCGACCGAACGCAGACACGCCTCGATGCGGTCCGCCTCGTTGTAGGTGATGATGCAGGCCGACAGTCCGCTCACGCTCGACACGCCTCATCACTCCTGCATGCGGGATCACGCATAGAATACCCTGAATGAGCGCGATCCTGTTCCTAGATCCGGTGTGCCAGCGACCCTACGACACACGCACACTGGCAACCCAGGCGAGCGGCGGCACCGAGGCGAGCCTGACGCGCATTGCCGACGCGCTCGACGCCTTCGTCATGCAGCACAACCGCGCTGAGGCCTGGGGGCGCTACCTGCCGGTGCAACCCGTGGCAGGCGTCGCGCACGTGATTATCAATCGCGACTCGCGCGCACTGTCCTTGGCGCGGCGGCTGTTCCCCGCCGCGCGCGTGTATCTGTGGCTGCACGATCAATTGAATCCTGGCTCCCGGCGCGCCCGCTGGCTTGCAGGCACGGCCGCCGGGCTGCGCGAATGCCGCGCTACTGCGGTGTGTGTGTCGGACTCGCAGCGCCGCGGCGTCGAGGCGACGCTGCGCGCGGCCGGGCTCGCCGGCACCGTGCCGGCACTCACCATCTACAATCCGATCGATGAGGCGCTGGCGCCCGATGACACGCCGCTGGACGCAAGTAAGCTCGTGTTCTTTTCCTCGCCCAACAAGGGACTGGACTTCACGCTCGACGCGTTTGCCGCGCTGCGTGAGCGGATGCCCGACCTGCGCCTCCTGGTGGGCAATCCCGGCTACAAGGCCGACCGCGACACGCGGCTGCGCGGGGTCGAGTTCCTCGGTGCGCTACCGCAGCGTGCCATGCACCAGCAGGTGCGCGGTGCGCTGTGCACCTTCTTTCCCAACTTCGTGATCCCAGAGACCTTCGGCCTGGTGTTTGCCGAGTCCCACGCACTCGGCACCCCGGTGCTGACGGTGGATTGTGGCGCGGCACTGGAAGTGCTCGGCGATCGCGACGAAGTGCTGCCGCTCAAGCGCTCGTACCGTATCTATGAGCGCGCGGTGGGCTCATTGCCGCCCGCCCTGCGGCGCGCCCCGGCACGCCTCGCTGCGCGTGCGGGTCTCTTCGATGCCTTCGCCGGGCGCATCCAGGCCTGGCGCGCGGGTGCGCGGCCCCAGGTTGCTCCCGACCCGCGCTTCCGGCTGGGGAGCGTCGTGGCGCGCTGGCGTTCGCTCCTGGGCGAGTGACGCGGTTGCCCCGGCGCGGGGCTGCCAAGTAACGTAGCTCCCGTGCGTACCTTCGCTTGGTTCCTGTTAATGATGGCGTTCGCGCTCGCGGCCATCGCGGTATTTTCTTACCCGTGCTGGCTGCTGCTGCATCCGTACTTCAATTTCCCGTTCCACCGCATGGGCGAGCGCATCGGCATGCTGGCGTTGCTGATCGGCTTTGTGCTGCTGGCACGACGGCTGAAGCTCGCCGACCGCGCAAGCCTCGGCTACGGGCTGGCGCGACGCGCCTTCGTGCGTGAGATGGCGCTCGGGCTGCTGCTCGGCGTGGTCACCCTGACGCTGGTGGTCGGCGCCATGAGTGTGCTGGGGCTCCTCGACTGGTCGCGCCTTGCAGCCCTGGACCCTGCGGCGCTCCTGAAGCTCATCGTGCTGCGCTTCTTCAGCGGGCTGGCGGTGGCCTTCATCGAAGAGACGTTCCTGCGCGGTGCCATGCAGACCGGTATCGCCCGTGAGTCAGGGATGCCGGTTGCAATCGTGCTCACGGCCCTGGTGTACGCGGCGACGCATTTCTTTGCCAGCTACCACATCGCCCCCGCGCAGGTGACTTCGCACAGCGGCATCGACCTGTTGCTAGGGACGCTGCATGCCTTCGCGCAGCCGGCGGCGATCGCCGATGCCTTCCTCGCCCTCACCGCGGTCGGGGTGCTGCTCGGAATGATACGGGCCGCGACCGGGAACATCGCCGCCTGCATCGGCCTGCATGCTGGCTGGGTGTGGGTGATGCTGGTGGTACATGAGCTGACGCAGCCGCGGCGCGACGCGGCGCTCGGGTTTCTGCTCAGCCGCTTCGATGGCTTCATCGGTTGGCTGGTGTTTGCCTGGATCGTGGTACTGGCGGTGCCGCTGTGGCGCTTCTACCGGCAACGCAGTCTGCGGCCGGACCTGCAGCCTTAATCGAGCTGGGTGACCTTGTAGCCCTTCCTGCGCAGCTCCTCGAGGAGGCCGCCGTGGCCGACCAGGTGCAGCGCTCCCACGACCACCATGGCGTTGTCATCGCTCTTGAGCAGCGCCTCCACCTGTGGAAGCCAGCGCCTGTTGCGCTCGATCACGAGTGGCTGGTAGAGCGCCGGGAAGGTCTGGTACTCGCTCGAGAGGAGGGCCGCGAGTTTGGTGGCATCCCCGTGCCGCCAGGCGCTCACGACGTCGCGCATCTCGGATTTGATGTCCGTCAGCTCATCCAGCGTCTGGTCGAGCATCCGTATCTGGTTGTCGGTCGACAGCGCCAAGAGACCGCCGAGCTGCTCCTCCAGGGTCTCAAGGCCGGCGGTCGGCTTGTGGTCGGCCTGCGCCCGCTGTACCAGCTGCTCCTCTACTCCCTGATCGGGGTCGAAGCCCGCGCGCATGTAGGCGGCGTCGGAGAGCTCGATACCGACGATCCACGGCGCGGCAGTCTTGAGCCCCGCCGGCGCCAGCCCAAGGTTCGCAGCCGCGGCGCTCACGCGCTCGTAGCGCGCCTGCCCCAGCACATCGCGCAAAGTCGTGCCCTTGGGAAGCTCGCCGTGATCCATCATCCACGACAACGCCTCCATGTCGTCAAACTTGCCGAGGTCGAGCTCCATGATGAGCTGCGCTGAGTCGGCGTAGGCACGCTCAAACGCCGCTGGCAGTGCCGCGTCATTGGCCGGCAGCAGATGGATGGAGCCGGCGAGGTAGATCGTGTTGTGTGCGCCGCGGATCGCCCACACCGGACTCGCCGCCTGAGCGTTCAGGCCACCGAACAGGCCGAGCGCGAGGAGCCACCAGAGTGCTTTTCTACCCACACAACCTCCGTCAGCAGCGAGCCGTCGCTGCGCAGTTCGAGCGTCCGGTAGCCTGGCGGCCGGCGGTCGACCACGAAGTCATCGGAGTGTGGCAGGAACTGTGCGCAGGTAGAGGGAGTTGCGAGCATCCGCACGCCCTTGCGCAGTCCGTCGTAAGCCTGATGTACATGGCCCCAGACTATCGCACGAACGTTCTTGTGCTGATCAAGTGTGTGGAGAAATTCGGTTGCATTGGTCAGTCCGACGCGATCGAGCCAGCGGCTCGACATCGGCACCGGATGATGGTGCAGGCACACCAGGCAGTGCCGCCCGTCCGCGCTGCCGAGTGCCTCCTCCAGATCCGCCAGCGCCTGTGCGCTCAGAGCGCCGCTCGCCGAACCCGGAATGCAGCTGTCGAGCAGTACAATGCGCCAGCGGCCAAGGTCCACATGGCCGCCGAGCACGAAGGGAGCTCCGGAGAGTTCGCGCTTCATGGCACGCGGCTCGTCGTGGTTCCCGGGCAGGCACAGCACCGGCAGATCCAGTGCTCCGAATACGCGCCGGAAATGCGGGTAGCCGGCCGGATCGTCCTGCACCAAGTCGCCGGTGACCAGCACCGCGTCCGGGGGCCACTCATGCGCCTGTGCATGCGCTATCGCAGCGGTAAGGGCGGGGAGTGTGGCGACGCCGCGCAGCGACTCGAGCTCTCCGCCATAGAGGTGCGGATCGGTGAAATGTGTGAGACGAACCACGCTCATGCGAGTGAGGTTAGCAGAGGGTTTTGCGCCACTGCAGTGAACCACGTCCCCCGTCCGTACGCGTCACTCGGAAGCGACATGACGCGATACCGGTTCGCGCTGCCGAGAATGTGAAGCATGTCCATCCTGTTGCTGAGTGGCGGATCCCTCCGCCCTAGTTCACCGCCAAGCATGAGCGGGTTTTTCCCCGGGAAAAAGCGTGATTGCCGAGATTGCTGCGTAGGTCTAGGACTACTTAACACTGCGACTGTTCCCGATCGAGTTCACACCTTGGAGCGTTCATGCGGGGTTCACGCGGCACAAGGATGGACACCCGCGCGCCGGCGCAGCTGACAGCGGGCTGGCACGCACCCCCAGGTGATCAGGCGAAGCCTGCTGCCAGGCACGCAGCATTTCGCGAATCAGGACAGCGGCTCGGTCAGTCCCCGAAGCGCACACCGACGGCCGGCCGGTACTCCCAGTCGCCGCCGATCCGGACTCAGGATCGGCGCCAGGCGCCAGGCGGCGGTCGCGCCGGCCGCCCGTGCCGGGCTCCGGGTGGCCCCGGGGCTCCAGCTACCGCCACGCTCACGCGTCGCAGGCGTTTTCGCCCTCGCGATTTGAGCATCGGGCGGGAGTGGTGGAAAATGCCCGGCTCGCCGGTGCACACCGCCCAGGTGAGGCCCGGCGTCCTTAGGATCTCCGCCCCATCCTCCCAGCGCGGCCGCAGCCGCTGACAGAAGCCGCATGAGCACACCACGCGAACTTGCCAACGCCATCCGCGCGCTCTCCATGGACGCCGTGCAGCGAGCGAATTCCGGGCACCCGGGCATGCCGATGGGCATGGCGGACATCGCCGAGGTTCTATGGCGCGACTTCCTGCGCTTTAACCCGGCTAATCCGGAGTGGGTCGACCGCGACCGCTTCGTTCTGTCAAACGGCCACGGCTCGATGCTCTTGTACTCGGTCCTCTACCTGACCGGCTACCCGCTGACGATCGAGGACATCAAGGCCTTCCGCCAGCTCGGCAGCAAGACGCCGGGCCACCCGGAGCACGATTTGCCGCTGGGGATCGAGACCACCACCGGGCCCTTGGGCCAGGGGATCGCAAACGCGGTGGGCATGGCATTCGCCGAGAAGATGCTCGGACTGCAGTTCAATCGCGATGGACTGGATATCGTTGATCACTACACCTACGCGTTCTGCGGCGACGGCTGCCTCATGGAGGGCATCTCGCACGAAGCCTGCTCGCTCGCGGGCACGCTCGGGCTCGGCAAGCTCATCATGTTCTACGATGACAACGGCATCTCGATCGACGGCAAGGTGGTCGGCTGGTTCACGGACGACACCCCTGAGCGCTTCGCCGCCTATGGCTGGCACGTGGTCCCGGGCGTCGACGGCCTCGACGCTGGCGCCGTTGAGAAGGCAGTGCGCGCGGCGCGTGCCGAGACCAAGCGCCCGTCCCTGATCTGCTGCAAGACCATCATCGGCTTCGGCGCCCCCGACAAGCAGGGCACCAAGGACGCGCACGGGGAGGCGCTCGGGGTCGAGGAGGTCGCCGCGGCCCGCAAGGTCCTCGGCTGGCCTTATCCGCCGTTCGAGGTTCCCGAGGAGATCCGCGCCCAGTGGAACCATATCAAGCAGGGCGCGCAGCGCGAGGCGGATTGGCGGGAGCTGTTCGACCGCTACGCCAAGGCACATCCGGATCTGGCATTCGAATTCCAGCGCCGCACGCGTGGCGAGCTGCCGCAGAACTGGGGCGACACCGCGCGCCTGACGCTCGAGACTTTGCTGAAGCAGACCGCCCCGCAGGCGACCCGGCAGTCTTCCCAGGCCGCGCTCAACATGATCGCGCCGGGGCTGCCCGAGCTGTTTGGCGGCTCCGCCGACCTGACCGGCTCCAACAACACGCTGTTCAAGAGCGCGCGCACCATCACCCCGACCGATGAGGCCGGGGACTACATGCACTGGGGCGTGCGCGAGTTCGGCATGACCGCGATCATGAACGGCATCGCCCTGCACGGGGGCTTCATCCCCTACGGCGGCACCTTTCTGGTGTTCTCCGACTACGCGCGCAACGCCGTGCGCCTCGCCTGCCTCATGAAGCAGCGCGTCATCCTGGTATACACCCACGACTCCATCGGCTTGGGCGAGGACGGTCCCACCCACCAGCCGATCGAGCACTTGAGCAGCCTGCGCGCCATCCCGAACATGAACCTGTGGCGGCCCTGCGATGCGGCCGAGAGCGCCATCGCCTGGACGCTCGCCATCGAGCGCCACGGACCCTCGGCGCTGGTATTCACCCGCCAAGCGCTGCCGCAGCAGCCACGCACGCCGGCGCAGCTTGAGGCCATCCGCCGCGGCGGCTACGTGCTCATCGAGCCGGCGGGACGCCCCGAGTGCCTGGTAATCGCAACCGGCTCCGAAATCGGCATCGCCGCCCAGGCGGTTAACGCCGCCAACGCCGGTGGCCGCCGCGTTCGGCTGGTTTCCATGCCCTCCACCGAGACCTACGCCGCCCAGGATGCGGCCTACCGTGAGAGCGTGCTGCCGCGCGCGGTGACGCGGCGTCTGGCGGTGGAGGCCGGAGCCACCCAGTGCTGGTGGCAATACGTCGGAACCAACGGCCGCATCATCGGCATCGACACTTTCGGCGCTTCGGGCAAGGCCGCCGATGTGTTCCCCCACTTCGGCTTTACTGCCGATAATATCTCCCAACAGATTCGTGAACTCTTGGAGGACTAAGGCGCATGGCAATTAAGGTCGGTATCAACGGGTACGGGCGTATCGGACGCAACGTGCTGCGGGCCCTGTACGAGGCCAAACGCACACAGGAAATACAGATCGTCGCCCTGAATGACCTGTGTGACTCGAAGGCCAATGCGCACCTGACGCGTTACGACACTGTGCACGGCAAGTTCCATGGGGAAGTGCACGTTGACGGTGATTACATGGTGGTGAACGGCGACCGCATCCGCGTGTTTGCCGAACGCGACCCGGCCAAACTCCCCTGGGGCGAGGTGGGCGCGGACTATGTGCTCGAGTGCACCGGCCTCTTTACCAGCAAGGCCAAGGCCGGCGCGCACCTCAAGGGTGGCGCCAAGCGCGTCGTGATTTCCGCGCCCGGCGGCGAGGATGTGGACGCCACCATCGTCTACGGGGTCAACCACGGGGTGCTCAAGAGCAGCTTCACCGTGATCTCGAATGCCTCCTGCACCACCAACTGCCTGGCCCCGGTCGCCAAGGTGCTGCACGACAAGGTCGGCATCGGTACCGGCATCATGACCACAATCCACTCATACACCAACGACCAGGTGCTCACGGACGTATTCCATTCCGACCTGCGCCGGGCGCGCTCGGCGACCATGTCGCAGATCCCGACCAAGACCGGTGCGGCGGCGGCAGTGGGCCTCGTGCTGCCGGAGCTCAAGGGCAAGCTCGATGGTTTCGCGGTGCGCGTGCCAACCATCAACGTGTCGCTGGTGGACCTCACATTCACCGCCAAGCGCGCCACCTCTGTGGAGGAGGTGAACAAGGCGCTGAAGGAGGCCGCCGCGACCGGTCCGCTGCACAAGATCCTTGCCTACAACGAGGCGCCGCTGGTGTCGGTGGACTTCAACCACGACGCGCACTCGTCGGTCTTCGACGCGACCCTCACCAAAGTCATCGACGGCACCCTCGTCAAGGTGTGCGCCTGGTATGACAATGAATGGGGCTTCTCCAATCGCATGCTCGACACCACGCTCGCGTGGTCGAAGGCGTCATGAGAGTACTGCGGATGACGGATACGGACCTGCGCAACAAGCGGGTTCTGATCCGGGAGGACCTGAACGTACCAGTGCAGGACGGGGTGGTGACGAGCGACGCGCGCATCCGCGCCTCCCTCGCCACCATCCGCTACGCCCTCGATCAACACGCCAAGGTTTTCGTGATTTCTCACCTCGGGCGACCCAAGGAAGGCCTGTACGACCCGGCGCTGTCGCTGGCGCCGGTGGCGACGCGGCTCTCGGACTTGCTCGGCAAGCCCGTGCCGCTGCGCAAGGACTGGCTGGACGGCATCGATTGTGCGGCGGGCAGCGCCGTGCTGTGCGAGAACGTACGTTTCAACAAGGGCGAGAAGCAGGACGATGAGCAACTCGCGCGCCGCATGGCGGCGCTGTGTGACGTGTTCGTCATGGACGCCTTCGGCACCGCCCACCGCGCCGAGGCCAGTACCCACGGCGTGGCGCGCTTCGCGCCCGTTGCCTGTGCCGGACCACTCCTGGTCGGGGAGCTGGAGGCCCTCGAGCGCGCTCTGCAGGAGCCGGCGCGCCCGCTGGTCGCGATCGTCGGCGGATCCAAGGTGTCCACCAAGCTTCTGGTGCTCGAGTCGCTGCTGGAGCGCGTTGACAAGCTGATCGTCGGCGGCGGTATCGCCAACACTTTCCTTGCCGCCACCGGCATCGATGTCGGCAAGTCGCTGTGCGAGACCGACATGCTGGACGTGGCGCGGCGCCTGATGGACAAGGCGCGGGCGCGTGGCGCGGAGATTCCCCTGCCAACCGATGTGGTGGTCGCCAAGGAATTTGCCTCTACCGCCCACGCGGACGTGCGCGACGTGCACTCGGTCCGGCCGGAGGAGATGATCCTCGACATCGGTCCGGATACTGCGGACCACTGCGCAGCGCTGCTGCAGAATGCCGGCACCATCGTCTGGAACGGACCGGTAGGGGTGTTCGAGTTCGAGCAGTTCGGCGAGGGCACGCGCGCGATCGCGCAGGCGATTGCGCGCGGCAAGGCCTTCTCGCTCGCCGGTGGCGGCGACACGCTTGCCGCCATCGAGAAATACGGTGTTGAGGACAGCATTTCTTACATCTCCACCGGCGGCGGTGCGTTCCTCGAGTTCGTCGAGGGCAAGACGCTGCCGGCGGTTACCATGCTGGTCGAGCGCGCACGTGGCGGATAAAGCGGCGCCAGCCACGCTGCGGCGGGCGAAGATCGTCGCGACCGTAGGCCCTGCCACGGACGATCTGGAGGTGCTGGTGCAGATGATGCGCGTCGGCGTCGACGTGGTGCGCCTGAATGCCTCGCACGGCACGGTCGAGGACCGCCGCCGGCGCCTGGCGCTGGTGCGCGCGGCGGCCGCGCGCACCGATCGCTGCGTCGGAGTGCTCTTGGATCTTGGCGGACCGAAGATCCGCATCGAGGGTTTCGAGCAGGGCCGCGTCACGCTCATCGAGGGCGCCCCGTTCAGGCTCGACACCGGACTGGGATCTAAGGCCGGTACCGTCGCCGGCGTCGGTGTGGCCTACAAGGACCTGCCGCGGGATGTCGAGGTCGGGGATACCCTGCTTCTCAATGACGGGCAGATCGTGCTCGACGTTCTCAAGGTCGGCGATACCACCATCGACACCAGCGTGCGCATCGGCGGCGAGCTCTCCGACCGCAAGGGCCTCAACCGTCAGGGTGGTGGCATCTCCGCCCCGGCGCTGTCCGAACGCGACCGCGAGGACATCCGCTTCGCGGCCGCGCAGGGGGTCGACTACGTCGCCGTATCCTTCGTGCGCGAGGCTGCCGACATGATGGAGGCCCGCGCGCTGTTGCGGGCCGCCGGCGGCGGTGCGCACCTGGTAGCCAAGATCGAGCGCCACGAAGCGGTTGCGAACCTGACGCAGATCATCGAGGCCTCGGACGTCGTGATGGTAGCCCGCGGCGATCTCGGGGTGGAGATGGGTTATGCGGAGCTGACGGGCCTGCAGAAGACCATCATCCACGAGAGCCGCACGCGCAACCGCGTGGTCATCACGGCCACCCAGATGATGGAGTCGATGATCCAGAACCCGGTGCCCACACGCGCCGAGGTCAGCGATGTCGCCAACGCCGTCATGGACGGCACCGATGCGGTAATGCTCTCGGCCGAGACCGCGGCCGGACGCTACCCGGTCAAGGCGGTCGAGGCCATGGCGCAGGTTATCGTCGGCGCCGAGAAATACCAGCTCACCCATCCGCGCGCGCGCCAGCGCGCCCCCGAGGGCGAGTTCCAGGGCACCGAGGAGGCGATCGCGATGGCGGTCACCTACACCGCCAACCACATGAAGGTGCGCGCCATCGTTGCCCTCACCGAGACTGGTGCCACGCCTTTGTGGATGTCGCGCATCCGCTCGGACATCCCGGTCTACGCCTTCACTTCGCACGAGGCCACGCGGCGGCGCGTCAGCCTCTATCGCGGCGTTTACCCGGTGATCTTCGACGTGCGCGCCGCCGGGGATTCGACCGAGAAGCTTTATCGCGCGCTCTTCACTCGTCTCCTCGAGCTGCGTCTGGTGAAGAAGCGTGACCTGGTCATCCTTACCAAGGGCGAGCATTCGGGCGTCGAGGGGGGCACCAACTCGATGCAGATCCTGAAAGTTACCCTCGATTAGAGCTTCTTCCGCCGCCAAGGAGGAAATGATGCAAGGGATTTTGATCAACAGCGTGCGGTGGCGCGGCTGGCAGCCGCAGCGCGCTAAAACAACATCCAACACTCTGGTCTTCTGCATCGCGGGGGGTAGAATCGGCCAGCGGGCCGCTGTTGCGCACACACGCGAGCGGCCGTCAAGAGCACGCGAACCGTCATGATCCTGTGCATCGCCGATGTCCTCAATGCCTCCGCCTTGCAGCGGCTGCGCGGCATACTCGCCGCGGCGACCTTCGAGGACGGGCGTGCCACGGCCGGCTTGGCGGCGCGTCTTGTCAAAAATAACCGACAACTGGCAGTGGGAACTGCCGCTCATCAGGAGATGACGCGCGCCATACTGGATGCCCTCGGCGCCTCGACCACACTGCAGGCGGCGACATTGCCGCGCAGCTACCGCCCGCCGCTCATCAGTCGTTACGAATCAGGTATGGCATACGGAGCGCACGTGGATGAAGGCCTGATGGGCCAGCCTCCGGTCCGCGCCGACCTCTCGTATACCTTGTTTATCAGCGCTCCCGAGGAATACGAAGGCGGTGAACTCGTACTCATGGATACCCCGGGGGAACGGCACTTCAAGCTGTCCGCGGGTGCGCTGGTGGTCTATCCGTCGACCTATCTGCACCGGGTTGAGACGGTGCGCAGTGGTAGCCGGACGGTCGCGGTCGGGTGGATCCAGAGTGTCTGCCGGCTGGCCGAGCAGCGCCAGATCCTGTTCGACTTGCATCGGCTCATGTGCACCGAGTTCGAGGTACGGGGCAAGTCCGAGGTTTTCGACCTGCTTGCGAAGACCCGCGCGAATCTGTTACGTCTCTTCGCCGAGGCCTAGTGCCGACCCCGGTTGCGCGCGCCTTGCGTCCCTAGAGTGGTCCCCTGAAAGCGAGCAGCGTGCTCAAGCTGAAATTCGTCGGCGCCGCGTGCGCGTTACTACTGATCGCGGCTGTGAGCGCCGCTTATCTTTGTCTGCGAGGCTCGCTCGCGCAGCTCGACGGCACGGTGCGCGCGGGCGCGCTTAGCGCGCCGCTGCGCATTGAGCGCGATGCGCGCGGCGTGCCCACGATCGAGGCGCGCAATCGCGCCGACCTCGCCTTCGGCACCGGCTTCGTACATGCGCAGGATCGCTTCTTCGAGATGGACCTGTCGCGCCGGCTGGCCGCCGGGGAACTCTCGGAACTGGTCGGCAAGGTAGCCCTGCAGCAGGACCGGCGCGCCCGCCTGTTTCGCTTCCGGACCCTGGCACGCCAGGTGCTGGCACAGGCGAGCCCCGAGCAGCGCGCCACTTTCGCCGCCTACACGCAGGGCGTGAACGCCGGCCTCGCCGCGTTGCGCTCGCGTCCCTGGGAATACTGGCTGCTCGCGCAGCAGCCCCGCGCCTGGCGCGACGAGGACGGCCTCTTGGTGGTCTACGCTATGTGGTGGGACCTGCAGGCGGGCGGCTTGACGCGCGGCATCCAGCGCCGCGCCGTCGATGCACGGCTGGGCGGTCCGGAGTGCGAGGGCGGCTGGAAGTGCGCCTTGTATTTCCTCTATCCACACGGCACCAGCTGGGACGCCCCCGACGTATCCGTGCCGGAAGTGTCTGCCGCCGCGCCCCCGATTCCCGGGCCCGAGGCGCTCAACGTGCGCGCCGCGCCGGCGGTGGCGATGCGTGAGATTCTGCCCGCGGCGGCGCCCACCCCGGGCAGCAACAACTGGGCGGTTGCCGGCCGGCTGACCGCGAGTGGCGCAGCACTGATCGCCAACGACATGCATCTGAACCAGCGCGTGCCGACAATCTGGTACCACGCGCGCCTGCGGCTCGCAGGACCGGGCGGCGACGCGCTGGACCTCAACGGTGTGACGCTGCCCGGCGCACCGGTGCTGGTGGCCGGCTCGAACGGTCACATCGCGTGGGGCTTCACCAATAGCGCCGGGGACTGGCTCGACGTCGAGCGCCTCGACTGCACCGCGGTGAGTGAGCACGAACTGACCGGCGCCACCGGCAGCGTGCCCCTGAACCAGACGGCGGAAGTGATCCAGGTCCATGGCGCGCCCCCTGTCACTGAGATGGTGCGTTCCGGACCTGCCGGCCTGCTGTTGCGCGTCGACCCTGACACCCACAGCTGCTGGTTCGGGGCGTGGCTGGCCCAGATTCCGCAGGCCACCAATCTCAACCTGATGCGCTTAGAGCGCTTCACCTCGGTGGACGAGGTCCTGGCGGAGGCCCCGCAGCTGGGTATCCCGCACGAGAACCTCGTAGTCGGTGACCGTGAGGGACATATCGGCTGGGCCATCGCCGGGCGTATCCCGGCGCAGGTGGGCGCCGGGCGCGCCCGCGCGGTGCCGCGGTGGACCACGGCCGCCAACCATCCGCGCATCGAGGACCCACCCATAGGGCGGCTGTGGACCGCCAACGCCCGCGTGGCGTCGGACCCGGCCCAGCAGCAGCTGATCGGTGGCCACACCGCGCAGCTGGGCGCCGAGTACGACCTGGGGGCGCGCGCCGGCCAGGTGCGCGACGATCTGCTGGCGTTGACCCACCCGGCGACGCCCGCCGACATGCTGCGCATCCAGCTCGATGACCGCGCCATCTTTCTGACGCGCTGGCAGCGACTGCTGTTGGAGGTGCTGGATGAGGCGAGCCTGCAGGGGCAGCCGCGCAGGGCGCAGTTGCGCAGCCTCGTGGCGGCCTGGGACGCCCGCGCAGGTGTTGACTCCGTGGGCTATCGCCTGGTGCGCGCCTTCCATGAGCGTGTCACGCAGAGCGTCTGGGACTCGATCCTGGGGGCGCTCGCCGTGCCGGCAGAGGATGATGTAGGTCCCCCGGTGCAGTTCGAGGGACCGCTGTGGCAGCTCCTCACGGAGCGCCCCCTGCACCTGCTGGGGCGGTCGTATGCGGACTGGAACGAATTCCTGCGCGCGCAGGTAGACCAGACGCTCATTGACCTGGCCAAGAGCTGTCCGCAGCTGTCTGAGTGCACCTGGGGCAAGCGCAATTTCGTGACGATCCGTCACCCGCTGTCCGGGGCGCTGCCCGGCGCGGCGGGGTTTCTAGACATGCCGAGCGTCGAGCTGCCCGGGGATCACAACCTGCCGCGTGTCCAGGACGCCGCCTTCGGCGCCTCCGAGCGCTTCGCGGTCTCACCGGGTCACGAGGATGAGGCCTACCTCGAGTTGCCCGGTGGCCAGAGCGGCCATCCGCTCTCGCCCTATTACCGCGCAGGCTTCATGGGCTGGGTGCAGGGGCAGCCGCTGCCGTTCCTGCCCGGTCCGACCGAACACACGCTGACACTCTCACCGCACTGAAGCGGCGCGCGTTTCAGGTGTAACCCCGCAGCACCGCGCGGGCGTTTCCGGGCCGCGGGCCCTCCCGGTTACACTGACGCGCATGAACCAGCGCTTCACCGGCACCGATCGCTACATCGCCACCGACGAACTGATGATGGCGGTGAACGCCGCGATCATCCTGTCGCGGCCGCTCCTCATCAAGGGCGAACCCGGGACCGGCAAGACGCAGCTCGCCCAGGAGATCGCGCGCGCGCTGCAGCGCCCGCTCTACGAGTGGCACATCAAGTCGACCAGCAAGGCGCAGCAGGGCCTGTATGAATACGATGCGGTCTCGCGTCTGCGCGACTCGCAGCTTGGCGATGCGCGCGTGCAGGACATCGGCAACTACATTCTCAAGGGGCGGCTGTGGGAGGCCTTCGAGGCGCCCGAACAGCCGGTGCTGTTGATCGATGAGATCGACAAGGCCGACATCGAGTTTCCCAATGACCTGCTGCGCGAGCTCGACCGCATGGAATTCTACGTCTACGAGACGCGCGAGCTGGTGAAGGCGCGCCATCGCCCGATCATCATCATCACCAGCAACAACGAGAAGGAGCTGCCGGACGCGTTCCTGCGCCGCTGCTTCTTCCACTACATCCGCTTTCCGGACGAGGCGACCATGCGCGCCATCGTCGCCGTGCACTACCCGGACCTGAAGAAGGAACTCCTGGCCGAGGCTCTCAATGCCTTCTTCGAGGTACGCGCCACGCCGGGCCTGAAGAAGAAGCCCTCGACCTCCGAGCTCCTCGACTGGATCAAACTCTTGGTGGCCGAGGACATCGAGCCGGAGGCGCTGCGTAGCAGCGATGCCAAGAAGACCATCCCCATCCTGCACGGCGCGCTGCTGAAGAACGAGCAGGACGTGCACCTGTTCGAGCAGCTGGTTTTCATGCACCGTCGCGCGCGCTGAGCCGCAGTACCGGGTACGAACCGTGCTGGTGCAATTCTTCTTCGAGCTGCGCCGTGCCGGGGTACCGGTCGCCATCAACGAGTTCCTGATGCTGCTGGAGGCGCTGCGTGCGCGCGTGGCGCAGCTCTCCGCGCAGGAGTTTTACTACCTTGCGCGCGCTTGCCTGGTGAAGGATGAGCGCCACTACGACCGCTTCGACCGGGTGTTCGCGGAAGTGTTCGCCGGGGCCGAAAAGCTGTTCGCGCAGCTGATGGCCGAGGTGCCGGCAGAATGGCTGCAGTCCCTCGCCGCGCGCGTGTTCTCGGAGGAGGAGAAGCGCCGCATCGAAGCCTCAGGCGGCTGGGACCAGCTCCTGGAGACACTGCGCCAGCGCCTGCGCGAGCAGCAGGAGCGCCACGAGGGCGGCAACAAATGGATCGGCACCGGGGGCACTTCGCCCTTCGGAGCACACGGCTATCACCCCGCAGGGGTGCGGATCGGTCAGGGCAACGGTGGCAACCGTCGCGCGGTCAAGGTGTGGGAGCGACGCGAGTTCCAGAACCTCGACGATGCGGTCGAACTGGGCACGCGCAACCTCAAGCTGGCGCTGCGCAAGCTGCGCAAATTTGCGCGCGAAGGCGCAGCCGAGCAGCTGGACCTGGAAGGCACGATCGATGCCACTGCCCGCAACGCGGGACTCCTCGATCTTAAGCTCGTGCCCGAGCGCCACAATGCCGTCAAGGTGCTGCTGTTCCTCGACATCGGCGGTTCCATGGACGACCACGTGCGGGTGTGTGAGCAGCTGTTCTCCGCGGCGCGCGGGGAGTTTAAGCACCTCGAGCATTTCTACTTCCACAATTTCCTCTACGAGAACCTGTGGAAGGACAATAGTCGGCGCTTCGCGGCGGTGACGCCCACCGAGCGCGTGCTGCGCACCTACGGTCATGACTACCGCGTGATCCTGGTCGGGGATGCGACCATGAGCCCGTACGAGATCACCCAGGCCGGCGGCAGCATTGAGCACTGGAACAAGGAGCCGGGCGCGGTGTGGATGGAACGCCTGTGCGCCACCTTCCCGCGCCTGGTATGGCTCAACCCCGAGCCGGCCGCGCGCTGGGACTACACCCCGTCCGTGCGCATCACGCGCGAGCTCGTTCGCGGGCGCATGTTTCCGCTCACGATCGCGGGACTGGATCTCGCGATTCGTGAACTCAAACGGCCCCTCGGGGGTCCCCCCGGACCCTACGCGGCGCCGCCCGCGACGTCCGTCACACAGCGGGCCCCGCCGCCGGTTTCATAATCACCGGCGGGATGTACGCACCAATGGATGGAATCAGCGACACCGCCCTGCGACCCGGCCCGCGGCAAACCGTGGGGCTGGTCCTGACCGGCGGCGGTGCGCGCTCGGCCTACCAGGTGGGCGTGTTGCTGGCGTTGTCGGAATTCCTGCCCCGTTCCCGCAATCCCTTCCAGGTGATCGTCGGCACCTCCGCCGGGGCGGTGGCTGCCAGCGTTCTCGCCGCTGAGGCCCACCAGTGGCGGCGCGCGATCGCAGGACTTGAGAACGTGTGGGCAAACTTCCGCTCGAGCCAGGTGTTCCACGTCGACACCCGCCACATGCTGCGCGCCGGGGCACACTGGGTGCTGTCCCTGATCTCCGGCGGTCTGGTGCTGGCACCGCCCCGGTCCATGCTTGACAACAGCCCGCTGCGGGACCTCCTCGGCGTGCACGTGGATTGTGCCGGCATCCGGCGCAGCATCTCCCGCGGCCATCTGCGGGCGTTCGCGCTGTGCGCTACCAGCTACAGCACCGGGCACTCGGTCGCCTTCTACGACGGCATCGACTCGATCCGCGACTGGTCGCGCGTGCAGCGCCTTGGCCAGCGCACCGATATGTCCCTCGATCATCTGATGGCGAGTGCCGCGATCCCGCTGCTGTTCCCGCCGATCAAGATCGGCGATGACTACTTCGGGGACGGCGCCATGCGTCAGCTGCACCCCTTGAGCCCCGCCATCCACCTCGGGGCCGACCGGCTGCTGATCATCGGCGTGCGCGCACGTCGCGCCGCCGGCGTGACCGTCAGTCGCTACAACGTGCCGATGCCGACTCCTGGGGAGATCTTCGGCTACATGCTCGACACCCTTTTCACGGACCAGATTTACGGCGATCTCGAGCAGCTCCAGCGCATCAACGACCTGGTGCACAGCGCCCCGGAGGCGGCGCACGGTGAGCGCAACATCGAGACCCTGATGCTGGCCCCGAGCGTGGACCCGCGCGAGATCGCCCAACGCCACGCCGCTGCCATGCCGCCGGGACTGCGCTCGCTGCTGCGGGTGATCGCCGGCCGCGACGCTTCGAGCTTTCAGCTGGCGAGCTACCTGATGTTCGAGGCCGCCTACACGCGCGCGTTGATCGAACTCGGCTATCGTGACGCGATGCAGGCGCGCATCGCACTCATCGCCTTCATGAGCGGCGAGCGGCTGCCGCAGGTGATGACCTCACCCGGAGTCGCACAGGTGACCTGATACGACACTGCAGCTGCCGCCTCAGCGTATCTGAGGCGGCAGCGGTGCGTCAGAAGATCTTGTAGGAAACGCCCAGCTTGATGAAGCGTCCCTGGATGTCCTGGTTCGTCGAGGTCGGGGGTATGACCCCGGTCGTGCCGCCGAAAGCCTTGAAGTCCGGCGGCGCTTTGTGGGCGGCGATATTGAGCATGTTGAACGTCACGACGAGCTTGCTCGTGGGGTTGTAGACGAGGAAGTAGTCGACCGTGGTGTTGCTGTTCACGTGGCACTGCTGCGCCGTCAACCCCTGTTGCAGGCAACCCTGCAGCGTCCAGTTCGTGTCCACCGAGCCCTCCTGCAAAAGGTAGCCGTCGGTGTAGTTGACGCGGAAGCCCGTATCCCAGGCGCGGTGCACAAGTCCCAGGGTGAAGTTCGAGACCAGTTTGGGGAAGCCGTACTGACCGGCGAGATTTTCACTGTAGTTGCTGATCGAGGCGTCGTGATAATCCAACAGGTAGGTAGCGTTGAGTGACGGTTCCAGCGCCCAAGTGTTGGTGAGTCGCAGGTGAGCCTTCACCGCCAGGTCGATGCCCGAGGTCTTCTGACTGTATAGATTGGCGAACGTGGTGGTCGTGCCCTGCAGCTGACCGAGCGCGGGGACTCCGAACGTCGTGAAGTCGTTGATGCCCCCAAGCATCGTGTCATTCTGACTGAACGACGGGTCGCTCTTCGGATTGAAGACACCGCGCGTGACCGAAGTTCCCGGTGGCAGCGCCTGTCCGGCGTTCGCAAGCGTTACGATCTGCGAGCCCGATAGCTCGCTGATGGTGTTGTCGCGCTTGATGTTCCAATAGTCGAGTGTCGCCTGCGTGTTCGTCGAGAAATCAAACACGAAGCCTACGGAGAATGTGTGCGAGGTCTCGGGCTTGAGATTGGGGTTGCCGTTAGTGTTGGTAAACAGAGAATTGTTGCACTCATTGTTATAGACGTTATCGACGCGCGCCAGGATGCTCGCCCCCTCAGCACTGCCTGGCGGAAGCGTATCGTATTGGTTGTACAGCGCGTTTATGAGGTTCTGCGCTGCCGGACAGCGGGCCGGATCGGCAGTTCCTGGTGCATAGGAGACCTTCACCGCGTTGGCGCTCTCGACCAGATTGGGCGCGCGGAAACCCTCCGACCAGTTGCCACGCAGGCGCACGCCGTTGACGATCTGCCAGTTGAATCCGGCTTTCGGTGAGAAGTGCGCGCCGAAGCCCTCGTACTTGTCCAGGCGCACCGCCGCGTCCGCCAACAGCGAACGCGTCACTGGAACGGACAGCTCGCCGAAAGCGGCGCCGAAGGTGCGCGCGGAGTCCACTGAACTCACTCCATAGCCGACGATGTCACCATCGACCAGGTTTTGCGTGGGATCGATCGTGTAGTGCTCGTGGCGGATCTCCGCGCCGGCGGCATACTGTGCATCGCCCGCAGGAAGCGCGAAGGCGTTGCCGCTGAGCTTGCCGTCCCAGAAAGCCTGGGTGTACTTGCCGGTGTAGCCCTGCTCGGGGAACAGAGCGTTGAGCAGCGCGGCTGAGTTCGGGCCGCCAACCCTATAGCCGCCCGGTTGATTAAGGAAATTCGGGTCGTTCGATACCGTGGCGTTGCCGGGGCCGTCCGGGTCGATCGTGGCGCAGGTAATCTGGTAGCAACCGATGTAGCGCTGGAAAGCGCTGGCGCTAAAGGCACCCTCCTGCAGCGCCGCCTCGCGGGAGCCCATGTAACCGACGGCGCTCTCCCAGTTGACGCTGCTCCAGTTGCCCTTAAGACCCGTAAGTACTCGGAACTGTGAATTTTGCGCCGTGCTCTGGTTGGGCGCATCGGTGAAACGATAACGGAACTCTGCGTTATCGCCGTCTTCTCCAAAGGGATTCAGCGCACTCTGCGGATTGAGCTCCATGTAGTAGAAGTTGGTACCGTTGCGCAGCAACACCTGCGACAGCGCGGCGCCGTAGACCGGATAGGGATTGACGTAAGCGGTGTTGTCCTGCCCGTAGGTGCCCTCGAAGAAGCCGGTGACCGAATTGCCCAGTGTCACCTCGCCGTTGAGATAGGTCTGCAACCGGCGCGACTGCGGCACCGCCTGGAAGCGGTCGTAGCGGTTGTAGTAGCACAGGCCGTCCTTGAGATCCTGCGCCGGACACCCTGCGCCCGCCTGTACGTCCCCGGTATTGGTGTCGATGAAATTGCCATACGGGCTGTAGGTCGAGGGAGTGTTATAGAGACTCGAAACCTGGGTCAGATGTCCGTTGATCTCGCCGAGATAGTCCGTGTACATGACGCTGGCGCGATCGAAGTAGTTCACGTTCAGCATCACGTTGTAGCCGTCGGAAGCCTTGTTGCCTATTCCTGCGGTCAAGGCGGCGGTAGTGGTCGGGAATTTGTCGCCGAGCAGGCTCTGCTGCCGGTCAGCCCGTACCTCCAGGCCCTGAAAATCGTTGCGGGTGATGATGTTGATTACGCCCGCAACCGCGTCCGAGCCGTAAATCGCGGACGCTCCGGTGGTGAGCACTTCGACGTGGTCGATTGCATCCAGCGGGAAGGCATCGACATTGGTGAATACGAGGTTGTAGTCGGCAAGCGCGTTGGGCGCCACCCGGCGCCCGTTCAGCAGCACGAGCGTCGATTGTTCGCCGAGATTCCTCAGCCCGATGCTTGAGGCCCCCGGGGCAAAGGTGTTCGACCCGGTGATATCGGAAAGGGTGTTATTGGAGCCGGCCGAGGAGAGGCTATTCAGCAGATCTGCGACGTTGGTTACACCCAGCCGCTCGATATCGACTTTGGTGAGTACCTGCACGGTCGATGTGCTTTCCTCCGCCGTCAGGTTGACCCGTGTACCCGTGACTACCACCTCCTGCAAGGGGCTGTCACTGGCAGCCTGCGCATCACCCGCAGTGCTCGCCGGTGCCATTTGCGCCGCCGCGTTCGTCGCCCACACCAGAGCGGCCGTGCCGGCCAGGGTCACTGCTGCATTCACTTGGATCCTCCCCATCTGAATTTCCTTTTTTTGACCTTGATGACGGCCGGCGCGCCACGAGACGCCGCCAAGCTTGCTGACAACAATGTCACAGAATTTGAAATATGTCGGTAATTATTGAAGCAAATGCTGTTGTGAACATGCAACAATCCGACATGTCGCGGAGGAGGTCCGAGCTGGCGACAGGAGAAGGCGCCTGGTCGACGCACGAGGCGTCTGCCAGCGAATTTACCTGGGTGCGCTCAGGCGCTCTGGGGAGTCAGAGCGCGCGGTGTGGTCAGGGAAAGCTTGGCACCCGGCAGGCCGCTATGGCGGGCGGTGACGTCCTCGAACTCGCGCGCGAATTGCTCCGCGAGACGGTCGACGATGTACACCGAGCGGTGCTGCCCGCCGGTACAGCCGACCGCCACCGTCAGGTAGCCGCGGTTACCCGCCTGGTATTCGGGGATACGGTTGCGCACGAAATGCGCGATGTCGTGGACCAGCTTCTGCACGTGTGTGTGCGTTTCGAGGAAACGAATAACCTCCGGGTCGCGCCCGTTGAGATTGCGCAGACCGGGTTCCCAGTAAGGGTTCGGCAGCGCGCGGGCGTCAAACACGAAGTCGGCATCGCCGGGCAGACCGCGCTTGAAGCCGAAGGACTCGAAGGTAATCGACAGCCGGCCCGCCGCGCGCTGCTCGACGCGCCGGCTGATGATATCGCGCAGCCCGTGGACCGAAAGTCGCGTAGTGTCGATCAAGAGGTCGGCGATGGAGGCGATCGGCTCGAGCAGCTCGCGCTCGATGGCCATCGCCTCGCGCAGACCCACATCGCTGCGCGCCATGGGATGCTTGCGGTGCGTCTCCTGAAAGCGGCGCAGCAGCTCATCATCCGCGGCGGTGAGAAAAATGACTTCGCACTGCAGCCCACTGCGTTTGAGCTCGTCGATGAGGCGCGGCACGCTCTCCACTTCCGCTGCGGTATTGCGCGCATCGAGTCCGATGGCGGTGCGCTCGTAGCGCGGCTCGGGGCTGCGCACGGTGTAGGACACGAAGGGCTTGAGGAGCGCCGCGGGGATGTTGTCGATGCAATAGAAGCCGAAATCCTCGAGCATGTGCAGAGCCACGCTCTTGCCGGAACCGGACAGCCCGCTGAGGACGATGATGCGCACGGCTAGATGGTATCCACAGGGGCTGCCGTTGCAAGTTCCGGAAGGACGAGGGCGCCTAGGTCTTCAGCAGCCGCGGCTGCGCGCTGCGGTGGGCGGCGCGCTTCTCCTTATGCTTCTTCAGGCGGCGGTCCAGCTTGTCCGCCAGCAGGTCGATGGCCGCGTACATATCCTCCTCGGTGGCATCCGCATGGATGGCGCTGCCACTGACGTGCAGCGTGGCCTCGGCCTTCTGGCGCAGCTTCTCAACGGTCAGGACGCAGTGCATGTCGATGACTTGGTCAAAATGTCTGCCAATACGCTCGAACTTCTTCTCCACGTAGCCGCGGAGCGATGCGGTGACTTCGACATGATGGCCGGTGACGTTGAGCTGCATGACCGTCTCCTGTTCGTTGTGTGGCTTCCAGATCCGAATCCTGAAATTTTGTGCTGCGCACTCACATGGGCTTGAGTCCCGCGCGGCGGCGTTCATTGGAGGCAGCGATGCCCATGGCTTCGCGGTATTTAGCGACCGTGCGCCGCGCCACCGGGATGCCCTCGCTCGAGAGCAGTTCGGCGATGCGACCGTCGCTCAAGGGGCTGTCCGGGTCCTCGTCCTTCACCAGCTTGCGGATCTTGGCGCGGATGGCGGTCGAGGAGGTGCCTGAACCGTCCGCACCCTCGACCTGGCTGGAGAAGAAATAGCGCAGTTCGAAGACCCCGCGCGGGGTGTGCATGTACTTGCCCGAGGTCACGCGCGAGATCGTCGACTCGTGCATGGTGACGGCCTCAGCGATGTCCTTCAGGATCATCGGCCGCATGTGCTCATCGCCGTGCTCAAGGAAGGCCGTCTGGCGCTCGACGATGGAGCGCGCTACCTTCATCAGCGTCTCGTGGCGGATCTCGAGGCTCTTGAGCAGCCAGCGCGCCTCCTGCAGCTGCGCGCGCATGGAGGCGTGACTGGAATTGCGGCCGATGAGGCTGGCGTAGCCCTGATTGAGGCGCACCCGCGGCAGTGTCGCAGGATTGAGTTCCACGCCCCAGCCATGGTCGGTGCGGCGCACGAACACATCCGGCACCACGTACTCGGCGCTGCCGGCGCTGACGGTGCTGCCGGGGCGCGGATGGCAGGAACGCACCAGCGCAAGAGCGCTCGCCAGTTCCTCCTCGCTGGCGCGCAGCTCGCGGCGCAGCAACGACAGCTCACGCCCCGCGACCAGCTCCAGGTGGTGGCGGGCGATCTCGATGGCGGTGGCGTAGCCTGGGGTGGCGGGATCGAGCTGGCACAGCTGCAGCTCGATGCATTCACTCACCGAGCGCGCCCCGACACCGGGTGGGTCGAGCGCCTGCACGCCGGCGAGCACCTGCGCGACTTCCTCGGCGGCGCATTCGACCTCCGGACGCAGCGTCTGGGCGATTTCCTCGAGCGCCTCGGTGAGGTAGCCGTCATCGCTGATGGCGTCAACGATGGCGCGCGCGATCGCGAGCTCGCGTGGGGCGAGGCTCGCGAGCTCCAGCTGCCACAGCAGGTGTTCCTGCAGCGACTGGCCGCTGTCGTCGGCGTAGTCCTGCTGGCGCTCGTCATCATCGGTGTTCCAGGTGCTCTCGGCGGGGCCGGCGCCTTGGGTGTCCCACGGGCCGTCCAGCACCTCCACGGTACTCTCGGGTTCCTTGGGCTTGGGCTGCTCGGCGGCGGTTACGAGGGCCTCGAAGGTCCCGGTGGCCTCGGTCTCCTCCATCGGCTCGAGCATCACATTGGTTTCGAGCAACTCGCGGATGTGCGCCTGCAGCTCGAGGGCGGGCAGTTGCAGAAGCCGGATCGCTTGCTGCAGCTGCGGGGTCATCGTCAGTTGTTGACCCAGCTTCAGCTGCAGAGAAGGTTTCAGCATGGTTGAGTTGCGAAAGGCTGAAGGCAGCCCTTCCAATTTCATTCCGTAATTACTTGAAAAACAATGTATTTGGCTTTAGTGCCCCGAACCATTCAGAGCTTGAATGACTCGCCCAAGTACACCTCACGGACTTGGGGGTTGGCAAGGACTTCTTCCGCAGTCCCGGCCGCGATCACGGTGCCCTGATTGACGATGTAAGCGCGGCCGCAGACCCCGAGCGTCTCGCGGACATTATGGTCAGTGATCAGGACACCGATGCCGCGCTGCGTCAGCTCGCGGATGATGCGCTGGATGTCGAGCACCGAGAGCGGATCGACGCCCGCGAAGGGCTCATCGAGGAGCATGAACCTGGGCTCGGCGGCCAGCGCGCGCGCGATCTCCACGCGCCGGCGCTCGCCGCCGGAGAGCGCAAGGCCGAGGCTCTTGCGCACGTGCCCGATGCGCAGCTCCTCGAGCAGCTGCTCCAGGCGCTGCTCGCGCGCCGCCCGGTCCATGTCGGCGCGCATCTCGAGGATGGCCATGACGTTATCCTCGACCGAGAGCTTGCGGAAGATCGAGGCTTCCTGCGGCAGGTAGCCGAGACCGAGCTGTGCGCGCCGGTGCATCGGCAGCAGTGTCACATCCTCGTCGCCGACATGAATGCGCCCCGCATCGCAGGGGATGAGCCCGACGATCATGTAGAAGGCCGTCGTCTTGCCGGCGCCGTTCGGCCCGAGTAGGCCCACCACCTCGCCGTTGGCGAGCTCGAGCGACAGGTCCCTCACGACCTGGCGCGACTTGTAGCTCTTGGCCAGGCCGGCGGCTTTGAGGACCGTCATGACTGTGGTGGCGGAGACGAATTGGGTGCCGGCGCCGGGCGCTTGAGGGCGTCGGGCTTGCTGTTCGGGTCGATGGTGATGCGGATGCGCCCCGAATCCCCCGGCACGCTCTCGGCCTTGATGGTCTGCGCGCGGATGTTGTAGACGAGCAGCGGTCCCTTCATCTCGCCCTGGCCGTCGGAGAGCCACGCATCTTTGGACAGCCGCACGGTCTGTTCATTCACGTCATAGACGATCTCGTCCGCGTGGCCGCGCGCGAGCACGCCCTCGCGCTGCTGCTGGAACTCGGCGGGCTTGCCGGTGACCGTGGCGCGCGCGATGTGGTTGTCCTTGAATTCCACGACCGCGGCATCCGAGCGGATGCTGCCGCGCTGATCGGCGTCTATCCTGACATTGCCGTCGAAGGTCCAGCGGCTGTTGGCGAAGTTCAGCCCCGTCGCACGCGCATGCTCGGCGGCCACGCGCATCGCGCACTGCGAGATCACGACGTCCTTGAATACCACCGTGTTGGTCTTGTAGTCGACCTCGGAGGAGGCCGCATCCAGGTTGATCGGCTGCTCGCAGGCACCTGGGGCTACGCCAGCCGGTGCCTGGGCCAGTGCCAGCGCCAGCGCCAGCGGCGCCAGGGCAAAGGCGAGGGCGGCGCGCAGCAGGCGACGCTTATGGGCGGTAGGTGCCATGGACCGAGGATTCTAACTGCAGATGACGCTCCTTCAAGTTCAGCACCAGGCCAGTGGCATTGAGCTTGCGCCCCGTCATGATGAGGGTAACCGGGTCGCGGCTGTCGACGATCTGCGTGTTGGTATCAAAGGAGGCGTGCTCGGTGGTGATTTCCGCCGGGTCCTCGGTGCCCGGCACGATGCCCGCCACGTGCACCGCGCCCTCCAGTTTGACGATGCCGGTGTTCTGCTCAAGCTGCCCATGGTTGCCGCGTGCGGTCCAGCTGTCGCCCGAGGAGTCCTTGAATCCCATGACGACCTGCTGCATGTCGATCAGGCCCGTCTGCGGCTGCTGCTGCACCTCCGCGGCGTCGAGCGTGTAGGTCGGCGCGCCGTCCGGCCCGGTCTGGATCAGGTGTGCCTTTTTGGCCGAGTAGCCCGGATCCGGGGGCGCTTCCTCGACAGCGACCGGAGCTGCGCCCTGGCGTTCGCCCCCGGAGAGTACGACGACGCCCACCAGGAGCGCGACGAAGGCGAGAATGGCGATGAGACGGTAGGTCACGGGGCCTGGCTCCGCAGCAGGTGCTCGCACACCTCACGCACCGCACCGCGGCCGCCGCGCGCCCGCGTGGTACGGTCGGCGCGGCGCCGCACGGCCGCGACCGCATCCGCTACCGCGAAGGAGAGGCCGACACGCTCCATGAGCGGCAGGTCGGGCAGGTCATCGCCGACGCAGGCAGACTCGGCGGCCGTGAGCTTCAAGCGCTTCAGCAGCTTCTGAAGGACGGTGAGCTTGTCGCTGACGCCCTGGAACACGTGCCGCACGCCGAGCTCGCGACAGCGGGCGCTCACCATGGGCGAGCGCCGCCCGGAGATCACCGCAACGGCAATACCGGCGCGCTGCAGCTCGACGATGCCGTGGCCGTCGTGGACGTGGAAGACCTTGAGCGCCTCGCCGTGTGAGCCGTAGTACAGCCGCCCGTCGGTGAGTACGCCGTCGACGTCGAGCACCAGGAGCCGGATGGCGCGCGTCATGTGTGGCCTGAAGCTACGGCGCCGTCTTTAGACGACGCCGGCCCGCATGAGGTCGTGCACGTTGAGCGCACCCACCAGGCGTCCGGCATCGACCACCGGTAGGGCGGTGATGCGATGCACCTCCATGAGGCGCACGGCCTCCGCGGCCAGTTCCTGTGGTCCGATACTGTGCCCGTGCGCGGTCATGACACTGCGCATGTCAGTCGCATGCACGTCGATCTGGCGGTCGAGCGCGCGGCGCAGATCACCGTCGGTAAACACACCGAGGACGCGGTCCGTCGCATCGACTACGACCGTCATCCCGAGGCCCTTGCGCGACATCTCGAGGAGACCGGCACTCAAAGGGGCCTCCGGGGCGCTGCGCGGCACGGCGGCGCCGGTGCGCATCAGGTCCTCGACGTGCAGCAGCAGCTTGCGCCCCAGTGCCCCGCCCGGGTGCGAGCGTGCAAAATCCTGTTCCGTGAAACCGCGGGCCTCGAGCACCGCGACCGCCAGGGCATCGCCCATGGCAAGCGTGGCGGTGGTGCTCGCGGTAGGGGCGAGGTTCAGCGGGCAGGCTTCCTCGTCGACGCCGACGTCGAGCAGCACCGTGGCGGCGCGCCCGAGTGTCGAGTCGGAGCGGCCGCTGAGCACCATGAGCGGCACGCCCAGGCGCTTCAGGTGCGGCAGCAGCAGCACCAGCTCCGGAGTCTCCCCGGAGTTGGACAGGGCGAGCACCGCATCGGTGCGCGTGATCATGCCGAGGTCGCCATGACCGGCCTCGGCCGGGTGCAGGAAGAAGGCGGGCGTGCCGGTGCTGGCGAGCGTGGCGGCGATCTTACCGGCGATGTGCCCGGACTTGCCCATGCCGGTAACAACCACCCGGCCCTGGCAGTTCAGGCAGATCCGGCAGGCGCGCGCGAAGGCGGCGCCGAGCCGCGGGGTCAGTGCCCGGACGGCTCGCGCCTCGATGTCAAGCGCGCGTCGCGCCGAGATTAGGAGCTGCTCGTCCGAGGACTCACGGGCGGCAGCGGCAGCGGTGGCGGTCTGCGAATCCATGGGCTCATTATAGGCGCCCCCGCAAGCGGCCCATGTAATATCGCGCCCATGAACCCCGAAGAAGTTGCGCGGCTGATTCGCGCCGGGCTCCCCGGAGCCGAGGTGCAGGTCGCCTCCGAGGACAATACCCACTTTGCCGCGCGCGTGGTCGCGCGCGAGTTTGCCGGCAAGCGCAGCCTCGCCCGGCACCAGCTCATCTACCGCACGCTCGGTGAGCTCATGGGGCGCGAGATCCACGCGCTCTCGATCGAGGCCCTGACACCGGAAGAGTCCGGGCAGGTCTAAGACGGCATGGACAAGCTGCAGATCCAAGGCGGCGTGCCGCTCGAGGGCGAGGTGCGCATCTCCGGCGCCAAGAACGCCACCCTCCCCATCCTCGCCGGCGCGCTGCTCGCGGACGACCCGGTGGTGGTCGCCAACGTACCGCACCTGAAGGACGTCACGACGACGGTCGAGCTCCTGGGACGCATGGGTGCCACCGTGACCATCGATGAGCGCATGCGCATCGAGGTCGACGGCAGCACGCTGAAGGAGTGCTTCGCGCCTTACGATCTGGTGAAGACCATGCGCGCCTCGATCCTGGTGCTCGGGCCACTCGTGGCCCGCTACGGGCGCGCCGACGTCTCGCTCCCCGGCGGCTGCGCCATCGGCGCGCGGCCGGTGAACATCCACGTGGCAGGCCTGCAGGCCATGGGCGCTGACATCACCATCGAGGGTGGCTACATCCGCGCGCGCGCCGCGCGCCTCAAGGGCGCGCGTCTGGTACTTGATACGGTCACCGTGACCGGCACCGAGAATCTCATGATGGCGGCGACGCTGGCGGACGGGGAGACCGTCATCGAGAACGCCGCGCGCGAGCCGGAAGTGGTCGACCTCGCCAATTTCCTGATCGCCATGGGTGCGAAGATCCACGGCGCGGGCACCGACAAGATCACGATCCAGGGAGTCAAGCGGCTGCGCGGCACCACCTACGAGGTGCTGCCGGACCGCATCGAGAGCGGTACCTACCTGGTCGCGGGCGCCATCACCGGCGGACACGTGCGCATCAAGAGCACCCGGCCCGATCACCTGGATGCGGTGATCGCCAAGCTGGAGGAGGCCGGCGCCAAGGTCGGAGTCGGTGACAACTGGATCGAGGTCGACATGCGCGGTCGGGCGCTGAAGGCTGTGGACGTGCGTACCGCCCCGTACCCGGCGTTCCCGACCGACATGCAGGCGCAGTTCGCGGCCCTCAATACCGTGGCCTCGGGCGTTGGCACGATCACCGAGACCATCTTCGAAAACCGCTTCATGCACATGCTGGAGATGCGCCGTCTCGGCGCCGAGATCCGCCTGGAGGGCAATACCGCCATCATCCACGGTGTGGAGAAGCTGACGGCAGCACCGGTGATGGCGACCGATCTGCGCGCCAGTGCGAGCCTGGTGCTCGCCGGCCTGATCGCGGAAGGCCGCACGGATGTCGAGCGCATCTATCACATCGACCGCGGCTACGAGGCGATCGAGGAGAAGCTCGCACAGCTCGGCGCGCAGATCCGGCGCGTACCCAACTAGAGCTGCGCGGAAACCCACGGACTAACCCCTAAGAAGGAGTCAGGCGATGCAGATCGGGATGATCGGACTCGGACGCATGGGGGCCAACATGGTGCGGCGACTGGTGCAGGGGGGCCACGAATGCGTGGCCTACGACCCCAAGCCCGAGGCCGTTACCGCGGTCGCAGGCTTCGGCGGCCGCGGGGTCAGTTCCCCGGCCGAACTCGTGCGGGCGCTCAAGCCCCCGCGCGCGGTGTGGATCATGGTGCCGGCGGCCATCGTCGACCAGGTGATCGAGCAGCTGCGCCCGGCGCTTGCAGCGGGGGACGTGCTGATCGATGGCGGCAACTCCAACTACCACGACGATATCCGCCGCGCCGATGCCCTCAGGGGCGCCGGGATACATTACCTTGACGTGGGCACGAGCGGCGGTGTCCTCGGCTTCGAGCAGGGCTACTGCCTCATGATCGGCGGGGATGCGACCGCGGCCGCGATGCTCGAGCCGGTGTTCGCAACGCTGGCCCCGGGGGGGCGGTTGCCGGCGGCCCCGGCGCCGGGTCGCGCGGCGAGCAGCGCCGCGGCAGCGCTCGGCTACCTGCACTGCGGGCCCTCCGGTGCCGGCCACTTCGTGAAGATGGTCCACAACGGCATCGAATACGGCCTGATGGCCGCCTACGCGGAAGGCCTGAACGTCCTGCACCGTGCCAATGCCGGCAAGCAGAACACCACGGCCGATGCGGAGACCGCGCCGCTCTCCGAGCCGCGCTACTTCCAGTACGACCTGAACATCGCCGCGATCACCGAGGTATGGCGGCACGGCAGCATCATTTCATCGCGCCTGCTCGATCTGACCGCCGAGGCGCTCGCGAAAGACGGCCAGCTCGAGGGCTTCGCCGGCCGGGTGGCCGATTCTGGGGAGGGTCGCTGGACCGTGCAGGCGGCGATCGAGGTGGGCGTGCCGGCGTATGTCCTGAGCGCGGCGCTGTATTCGCGCTTCGAGTCGCGCGGACAGGCCGAGTTCGCGGACAAGGTGCTCTCGGCGATGCGTCTCGGCTTCGGCGGCCACGTCGAAAAGTCCTCCTAGAGCGTTGGCCATGGACAGGGAGGTGAGCTGAATGGAACGCCGCGACTGCGATGCCTTGGTGCTGTTTGGGGCAACCGGGGACTTGTGTTACCGCAAGATCATCCCGGCGCTCTATCACCTGGTGGGGCACAATCTCCTCAACGTGCCGGTGATCGGTGTGGCACGCCAGGGCTGGAAGGTCGAGCAGCTGGCGCAGCGCATGCGCGACAGCTTGAAGGAATTCGTGCCGTCCGCCGATGAGGCCGTCATCGCCCGGCTCATCGGGTTGCTGCGCTACGTCGACGGCGACTACAACAACCGCGCTACCTTCGAGGCGCTGCGCCAGGCCTTAGGCAGCGCGCAGCGCCCGCTCAACTACCTCGCCATTCCGCCGAGCATGTTCCCGGTGGTGATTGAGCACCTGAGTGCCACCCAGGGACAGGGCGCGCGCATCGTGGTGGAGAAGCCCTTCGGGCGCGATCTCGCCTCGGCGCGCGCGCTGAATCACACGCTGCATCAGCATTTTCCCGAGAGCAGCATTTTTCGCATCGATCACTATCTGGGCAAGGAGGCGGTGCAGAACATCCTTTTCTTTCGCTTCGCCAACGCCTTTCTCGAGCCGGTGTGGAACCGCAACTTCGTCGCCAGCGTGCAGATCACGATGGCGGAGACCCTCGGGGTCGATGGCCGCGGCAAGTTCTACGAGGAAGCCGGTGCCCTCCGCGACGTGGTGCAGAACCACCTGCTGCAGATCATGGCGCTGCTCACCATGGAGCCGCCGGTCACCGCTGCAGGCGAGTCGGTGCGCGATGAGAAGGTCAAGCTCCTGAAGGCGGTGCGGCCGGCGCTCCCGGCGGAGCTGGTGCGCGGGCAGTTCAAGGGCTACCGCGAGGAGCCCGGCGTCGCCAAGGATTCCAACGTCGAGACCTACGCGGCGCTTGTCCTGCACATCGACTCGTGGCGCTGGAGCGGGGTGCCCTTCTACCTGCGCGCCGGCAAGCGCCTGCCGGTGACGGCCACGGAGGTCGTGGTGGAACTGCAGCCGCCGCCGGCCAACGTGTTCGGCGACCAGGCGCCTGAGCAGCCCAATCATCTGCGCTTCCGCGTCGGTCCAGACGTCGCCATTGCCCTCGGCGCCCACGTCAAAAAGCCAGGCCCGGTGATGACCGGGCGAGACGTGGAGCTCTACGTCGCCCAGCAGCAGGGAGACGACATGGACGCCTACGAGGTACTCATCAGTGCCGCCCTGATCGGTGACACCGCGCACTTCGCACGCGAGGACGAGGTCGAGGCCGCCTGGAAGATCGTCGATCCGCTGCTCACCGTCAGCACCCCAGTGCTCGAATACCTGCCGGGCAGCTGGGGGCCGCGCGCCGCGGATGACCTGATCAAGGGGCCGTGCAACTGGCACAACCCTGGCGCCCGCCCACAGGACTGGACGCGCTCGTGCGGGCCCCCGAGGGCGAAGCCGTAAGTGAGACGTGCGCGGTGCATCAGATCCCTGGCCGCCGCAGCGGCGCTGCTGCTCGGCGGCGCAGTACTCGCAGCCCCTGCCAGCGACAGCGCGCGCATCGATCGCATCCTCGCGCAGACCCCGCTCATCGACGGTCACAACGACCTGCCCTGGGAGATCCGGGCGCGTTTCGCGGGCGACCTCAGCCGCATCGATTTGAGCTCCTCCACGCTCACGCTGCCAACGCCTGCGGGTGCGCCGGCGCTCATGACCGACATCCCGCGCCTGCGCGCCGGCCGGGTCGGGGCGCAGTTCTGGTCGGTGTTCGTTGACCCCGCCATCGCGGGCGCGGCGGCCGTGCAGGCGACGCTTGAGCAGATCGAGCTCGTCAAGGCGATGTGCGCCCGTTACCCGAACGACCTGGCGATGGCCTACGACGCGGCCGACATCGTGCGCGAGCACCGCGCGCATCGCATCGCCTGCCTGATCGGTGTCGAGGGCGGCCACCAGATCAACGACTCACTCGCGGTGCTCGCCGCGTACTACGACCTGGGCGCGCGCTACATGACGCTCACCCATTCTTCCAACACCGCCTGGGCGGATTCCGCCACCGATGCGCCCGCACATCGTGGACTCACGCCCTTCGGTGAGGCCGTGGTGCAGGAGATGAACCGCCTCGGCATGCTGGTGGACCTGTCGCATGTGTCCGAGGACACCATGCGTGCGGCGCTGCGGATCACGCGGGCGCCGGTCATTTTCTCGCACTCCTCGGCGCGCGCGCTGGTGGATCACCCGCGCGATGTGAGCGATGCGGTACTCAGGCTGGTCGCCGCCAACGGCGGCGTCGTGATGGTGAACTTCCTGCCCGATTACATCTCCGAGGCGCGGCGGCGCTGGACCGCCGAATTCGCCGCCGAGCAGGCACGCCTGAACAGCCCGCCCTTCGGGGGCCTCTATATCGGGCAGCCCGAGCGCATCGCCACCGCGCTGGCGCAATGGCAGCAGGCCAACCCGCCGCCGCCGGTGAGCCTGAGCGAGGTGGCCGACCACATCGAGCACATCCGCGACATTGCGGGCGTGGAACACGTCGGTCTGGGTTCGGACTTCGACGGTATTCCCGAAGCCCCACGCGGGCTTGAGGGCGTCGACAAATTTCCAGCGCTGCTCATGGAACTGGCCCGGCGCGGCTGGAGCGATGCGGATCTTAGCCGTGTCGCCGGCGCCAACGTGCTGCGGGTACTCAGTGCCGCGGAGGCGGTCAGCGCCAAGCTGCGTGCCGCGGACCCCGCTTCGACGGCGCGGCGCGCGCGACCGCACTCAGCCACGCCCGCACCCTGAAGCGGCCACCTCAGGCCAGGTCACCAAGAGCGCCGCGCAGCGGCGCGAGCCAGGGTTCGAAGCTGCGCCACTGCTCGAGGCCTTCCTGGTAGAGGGGACGCCGCACCTGCTCCGAACTCACCGTCTGCACGACGCGGCGTGTCTCGTAAAAGCGCAGACACTGCTCCTCGAACGGCAGGCCACAGTAATCGAGCAGACGCCGTACCTCGCCCTCCAGATCCCCCACCAGGCTCTCGTAGTCCACACGATGCACGCGTCCGGGCAGCACCGCGTCGAAGTGCGACATCAGCCGTATGTACGCGCGATAGAAGCGGCCCAGGTCCTCGAGGCTGTAGCTGAACCACATGCCCTGCTGGAAGTGCTGCTTGAAATTCGCAACGCAGCAGGCAAGCGGCGCGCGGCGCGCATCGATGATGCGCGCCCGGGGCAGCATCAGGTGGATGAGCCCGGTATGCATCCAGTTGCTCGGCATTTTGTCGATGAAAAAGGCGCGTCCGAGGAGGCGATGCGCGGCGGCCTCTTCAAGGTAACGCTCCCCGAGTGCACGCAGCTGTGCAGCGCCGAGCTTGGCGAGCGACTGCGGGTAGGGGCGCGCTGACCCGGGGTTTTCCAGCGCCCCGAACTCGCGAGCAATGCTCAGCACATAGGGCAGCTCGCGCGTGCCTTCGACCTGCGAGTGACTAGCGAGGATCTGCTCCAGCAGTGTAGAGCCGGAGCGCGGCAGCCCGACGATGAAGATCGGCGCCGCGGAGGGTGAACCGGCGCTACTGCGGGCACTGAGGAATTCTTGCGTGTAGAGCTGCAGGTTGCGCTCCACGAAGCGTTCCGTGTCGCCGACGTCGAAGTCGATGGCCGCGCGGCGCAGCGCGTTGCCGCGCGCGTAGTGTGCAAAGGACTCGGCGAACGCGCCCTGATCCTCGCGCGCCTTACCGAGCGCGAACTCGAACATGAGACGTGTCATATCGCGGGGTGGCAGACGCTCCAGCTGTGCCTCCATGGTGGCCAGTTCCGCCTCGGTGAAGCGGAAGGTCTTGAGATTGGCGAGGCTAAACCAGCTGTCGGCAAAGCGCGGAGCGAGTTCAACGCTCTTGCGGTAAGCCTCGATCGCTTCCGCGCCGCATCCGGCTGCCCGCAGCGCGTGCCCATAGAACATCCATACGCGCTCATCCTGCGGATAATCCGCCAGCAGTCCTCGAAGCACCGCGAGCGACTCGTCGCCGCGGCCGAGCAGGTTGAAGGCGACCGATTGCAGCGTACGGTAGCCGAGGCTGTGCGGGTCCAGCACCAGCAGCCGCTCGAGCAGGGGCAGCATCGCTTCGGGCTTCTGCTGTTCGCTGTAGACGCGTACCAGCTCTAGGCGCGCCTCGCTGTCACCGGGGGCCAGCGTCAGGCACTCGCCCAAGAGCCGCTCCGCCTCGCCGTAGTCCTCGCGCAGCGCCGCGCTCTGCGCGAGCAGGCGCAGCGCCACGACGTCCTGCGGCACGTGCCCGAGTCGCCGCCGCAGCACCGACTCGGCGGCCTCCAGGCGCCCGTTGTAGAGCAAGCCTTCGATCTCGTTGAGTTCCTGGTCGGGGCGCACGAGCGCGCGATAGCGCGCGTAAGCGCGGTCGCAACCGGCGCTATCAAGCTCACGCGCATACAGCGTGGCGAGCTCCCGCCAGGCCTCCGCAAGCTTTGGTTCCAGCCGCACGGCCTGTTCAAGCGCCTCGCGCGCCTCGCGAAGCAGATCCTGGACCGCCAGCGCGCGGCCGTATTCGAGCTGGATCACGGCGGCGTGCGGATGGGAGCGCGCCAGCGTGCCGAAGACTTCAGCGGCGGCCTGCCCGTCGCCGCAGCTGCGGCGGGCGGCGCCGAGCAGTAGCGCCGCCGAAACATTGTCCGGGTGTTCGCCGAGCAGTGCGGCGGCCTCACGCGCGGCGGCCGTCGGATCGCGCTCGAGCAGCGCCGCCGCGCGAATGAGCCTTAAATCGACCGTTAAGCCTGGCACGGCCAACGCGTACTCCCAAGTGAAGCCCCGCGCGCTAGAATCCGCCGGTGCAAAAGACGGACCATAGGGGAATCGATTGAGCAAGGTCAACGCCGCAGAGGCCGGCAATGCCCAGGTTTTGCGCATGCTACAGGCCGCTAAGACCGCGGCGGCCGCCGGGCGCAGCGCCGAAGCGGACCAGCTGCTGAGCCAGGTGGCGCAGCTCGCGCCGGGCCATCCGGCGGTGCTGAACGAGCTCGGGCTGCGCGTGATGCAGCAAGGAGATGCGGCCAAGGCGCGCGAGCTGTTCGGACGTGCCACCCAGGCCGATCCCGGACATCCCTCGCTATGGTCCAATCTCGCCGGGGCGCTGCACGAGCTGGGTCGCGGCGATGAGGAGATGGAGGCAATCGAGCGCGCCCTGGCACTTGATGCGCGCCACCTGCCATCGCTGCTGCAGAAAGGCGTGCTACTCGAGACTCGCGGCGATCCACGCACCGCGGCACGCACTTTCCGCAATGCCCTGGCGACGATTCCGGCGGGCGCGACTACTCCGCCGACGATCGATGCCGTGCTTGAGCACGCGCGCGCCGCGGTGCGCGAAGATGATGCCGCGCTCGGGCAGCTGCTCGAGCAACGCCTGGCTCCGATCCGCGCCGAGCACGGCGCGAACGGCGGCCGCCGTGTCGACAAATGCCTGCAACTGCTGACCGGTCAGCGGCAGCGTTTCACACCCGAGCCGACGTTTCTCTACTTCCCCGAGATGCCAGCGATCGAATTCTTCGACCGGGCGCAGTTTCCCTGGCTGGATGCGATTGAAGCGGCGACCGAGGAGATCAGCAGCGAACTCACCGCGACGCTGATCTCCGATCGCGCGGGTCTGGAACCCTATGTGGCTTACCCCGATGGCGTGCCGCTCAATCAATGGCGGGAGCTCAATAAATCGCGGCGCTGGAGCGCCTATTTCCTCTGGAACCAGGGCGTTGCCCAGGAAGCGCATATGGCGCGCTGCCCACGCACGGTGCAGGCGCTCCGCGGCGCTCCACAATGTGACGTGGACGGACGCGGCCCTACTGCGTTCTTCTCGATCCTTGACGCGAACACCCAGATTCCGGCCCACACAGGCGTCACCAACACCCGACTCACGGTACACCTGCCGCTGATCGTGCCGCCCGAGTGCGGCTTCCGCGTCGGTAGCGAGGTGCGCGAGTGGGTGCCGGGTCAGGCATGGGTGTTCGATGACACAATCGAGCACGAGGCCTGGAACCGCTCGGACCTGCCGCGTGCCATTCTCATCTTCGATATCTGGAACCCGCTGCTGAGTTCCGCCGAGCGCGATCTCATGCGCGCGACGGTCGAGACGGTCGGTGCTTATTACCGCCTGAGTGGAGACAGCGCCTTATGAGCCGCGTAGTAGGTCTTCTCATCCAGTTGCCCCTGGCCGGCCTGGCCGCGCTCGCAGCGCTGCCGGCGCACGCCCAGCAGACCGCGGGCGCAGCCGCGGCATGCACCTCGATCGAGGATCCGACGCAGCGACTGAACTGTTACGACCGTGCCTCCGGCCGCCCGGCCGCAGCGCCCGGCGCCGCCCCGGGATCGCCCCCAGCCGCGACTCTGCCGGCAGCGGCGGCACCGGCTGCGAGTGCCGCGGCGGCAGCGACGGCGCCGCAGGCGAAACCACAGTCTTTCGGCCTCTATGCTGCCGAACATCCCACCCCACCCCCCTCGGCCTCGAGTGTCACCGGTACGGTCACTGCGCTCGGCAGGAGTGCCAGCGGCCGGCCGACGGTTACACTCGAGGATGGTCAGCTGTGGGAACTCGATGATGCTGATCCGCTGCTCGCGGCGGGCGACGTGGTGAGCATCCACCGCGCGGCGCTCGGGTCTTTCGAGATGACTACGCCCTCCAAGCGCACCCACCGCACCCACCGCCTGCGCTGAGGCGCAGGCCCCTTTCCCGCAGAATCGGCCGCGACCGCACCAAAAAAACGGCGGGCCGAAGGCCCGCCGTTAGTAAGGTCCTGTGACCTCTGACTGGCGTTAGAACTGAGCGGTCACGTGGGCGAAGAGATAGCGGCCCAGTGAGTCGTAGGTTCCCGGCCAAGTATTACCGTTGCAGGCCACACCCGGGGTACCGGACACCGCGGCGCAGTCTGAGCCGGTGATGAGTGGCGGGTTCTTGTCGGCGATGTTGTTGACACCCACCTGCAGGCGCACGATCTTCGTGATCGCGAAGGAGGTCTCCAGATCGATGTAGTTGTAGGCTGCGATCTGCGAGCCCGGCGGTACCGGCAGTTGCTTGTTGAGGATCGGATTCGGGCTCGTCGTATCCGAGGCTACGGCACCGATGTAGCGCCACCGCAGGGTGATATCCATGCCCGTCCACGGCGTTGACCACGTCGTGTTCAGGACACTGCGCCACTTGGGCTGGCCGGCGCCGCAGGTCTGACCTTCGTAGCCGGTGCAGTCGTAGTCGGGTCCGCCCGTCAGCGGTTGGGTCAGGAACTCGATAACCCGGGTGCCCTCAAGCGCGAAGCCCAGTGAGCCGAGTCTCTGCATCGGCACACGGTAATTCGCCTTGACGTCGACGCCCTTGGTGCGGGTCGAGCCCACGTTGACGGTCGTATCCGAGACATAACCAGACTCGGAATTCCACAGCGAGCCGGTCGCATTACGATGGATTGCATCGCAATAGAGCGGATTCGCCGTCGTCAGACACTGCTGCAGGATAACGCCACCACCGATCGAGTTGATGTCGCCGACGATGCGGATGTCGTAGTAGTCCGCGGACGCGCTGAAATTAGGCAGGATGCGCGGCTTGATCGTCAGGCCGATCGACTCGGTGTCCGAGATCTCAGGCTTCAGGGTGGGATTGCCACCCAGCAGACCGTTGTACTGCGCCGACGGATTCGGCTGGATATGGCCGAACTGCGTGCCCGTGACGCCGGTGAGGGCGCATTGCGCAGCGGTAAAGCCATTAACCTTGCCTCCGACCGCCGGCCCTGCGCAGGGGTCAGCCGTGAAGTCGAGGCCGATGGACTGCGGCGAATACAACTCTGAGATGTTCGGCGCCCGCACCGCGCGCTGGTAGCTACCGCGCATGATGAGGTCCTGCACCGGTGACCAGTTAACACCGAACTTGTAGGTGTTGGTGTTGAAGCCCAGGTTGTAAGCGGAGTAGCGATAGCCGCCCTCCACATCGAGCCGGTCCGCGAAGGCGATATGATCGGCCAGCGGCAGGCGCATCTCGGTGAAGACTTCCCCGACGTGGAATGTACCTGAGACCGGCGGCGTGGGCCCACCGGCGCCGGCGGCCGCGCCAATCTGCTCTTCATAGTCAGGACTGAAGGCCGATGACTCCTGCCGGTATTCGCTGCCGATGCTCACCTGCAGCCCTGAGTCCGCAGTCGGCAGCTTGAGGCCGTACTTGCCCAAGTCGCCGACCACCGAGCCGTCAGCGACATATTCGGTGGTGGTGGTGTTGATCAGCAGCGGCACCGACAGGTACGCCAAGGCTGCGGGTGTGACCCCACCCGGCGCCCAGATATTCCACGGCACGCACTTGGCATCCGCGCCCGTGTAAGTGACGGTGCACTCCGGCTTGCCGGCCAGCGGGTTCGGTGCCCCACTGGGCAACAAGGCCGGCCCGGTGATGACGTTGATGGAGTTCGGGATCAGGATGTTCGACAGGTAGTTATTCTGGACAGACGTGCCGTCCACGGTGCTGTGCTGGGCATAGACGTCATAGGTCCACGCATCGGCGAAATCACCCTTCACGCCCACCAGGGCGCGGATGGCATCGTTCGCAAATGACTGCTGCCGGCCGCCGCCCTCAACGTTACGCCGGTAGGTGTACACGTTCAGGCCGGTGAGCGTGGTGGTGCCACCGCCCGCATTCGGGATGGTCTCGGTCGGATTGCCCTGCGCCAGCTGGTTGGCCGGGGAGCAGATCGCCGCCGCTTCCGAGGCGTTCAGCAGCGGATTCTGGCAAGGAACGAAGTGTGAGCCGGTTTCGCCGAAGTAGCCGCCGGGGGCCACCTGGGTTTCAACCGTGGTGCGCGTGGCCATCAATTCCCCGTAGACGTTGACGTGGGAGTTGATGTCGTAGTTCACGAAGCTGCCGCCGGTCCAGCGGGTCTGCGGCGTCTGGTAGAAGTTGAGCGGGCCGTAGTTGTACTCATCAGCAGCGGTGAAGGGACGGAACTGCCCGGTCTTCTGATCCACGGTGTTGATGAAGAGCGAGGTGCCGCCCTTACCGTAGGCCGAGAAATAGCCGCCCTTGGAGATCACCGAGCCACCACACTCCAACCCGCTGTTGGTAGCGTTTGGCTTCAGCGTACAGGCCGAGTAGTCGTACTTGGACTGCAGCACCGAGGCGAGCGTATCGAACGTCGAGTAGAAGGTGGCGTTGCCCTTGTTGTCGGCAAAGTTCGAACCGATGATGATCGAGACGTTCTTGCCGAAGCCCGTGTCCACGCGGCTGTCAGGCAGCGGCTCGTCGGCTGCATTCACCAGACCCTGGACGTAGCTGTTGTTGTTGTTGTGTTCGTAGAAGTTGTAGCCGGCATCGATCTTCACACCCTCGAAGTGGGTGTTGAGGACGAAGTTCACGACGCCGGCGACGGCGTCCGCTCCGTACACAGCGGAAGCACCGCCGGTTTCGATGTCGATCCGATCGATGAGAGCTGCAGGGATCTGGTTAAGGTCGGCGTAGTTGCGGCCGTCGCCGATACCGGGGCCGAGGCGCCGTCCGTTGACCAGTACGAGGGTGCGCTGCGGGCCTAAGCCACGCAGGTCCACCGTCGCGGTGCCGTCGCCGCCGTTGGAGGTCGTCGAGTTCATACCCGCGAACACCATCGGCAGATTGTTGAGAACGTCCTCGACGCGGGTCAGACCGGTGGCCTGCAGATCGGTGGAGGAGACCGTGGTGATCGGGCTGATCGATGCCTCTTGGGGCGTCGACAGGCGCGATCCGGTGACAACTACCTCCTCGACGGGAGCTGCGGCTGCGACAGGCGCCGGCGCTTCCTGAGCTTGTAGTGCAGAGACGCCGGCAGCCGCGGTCGCCGAGGCCAACGCCAGGCGCACCGCTTGTTGCAAGCTGCGACTTTTAGCCATGTTTTGTTTCCTCTGGATGAATTCGCGAATTGAATTTATCTTCTAGACCCCGACACCAATCCGCTCGCGCGGATCCTTCCCTGGGTGCCCGGGGACCATGGGGCCGCATTTAAGCACGGCGACTTTGTGTTGCCAACCCGCCTCTGCGGCCACAATCCATCCCGTACAGGCCTTTTAAGTCCGAGGATAGACGCGCAAACAGCCCCGTTGCGATTGCGCAACGGCCGTAGGGACGGGTCCGTAAGGCCGGGCTTAGGCTTTGCAGCAGCCGCTGCGCGGGACTTCAGACGAACCAGCAGTTCGTCGCCACGGTAATGCGGGTGTCGCGACCGTAGAAGGGCGCGACCTCGTGATAGAGATAGGAGGGAAAGACCAGCAGCTGTCCCGCCTCAAGCCGCGCGTTGAGCGGGCCGACCGCGAAGGCGGATTTCAGCCTGCGGTTGGCAGGATCAGAGTAGGCATCGGCCCCGACCCGGGTGTCCAGGAATCGCAGTACGCCGCTCTCGGGGTACTCAGGGCGCTGCTCCCCGGGGCGCACGCAGTAGACCGCCGACCAGGACGCGAGCGCGTGGTTGTGGGCGATGAACGAGCCGGCGTAACGCGTGACATGAAACCAGGTGTGGTTGTGGAGCGTGAGGCGCGACAGGTCCTCCGGCTGCAGATCGGAGGTGTGGAGCGCCGTCTGAACGATGGAGTCGAGCACGAAGGTCCGCAGCTCCTGCACGCAGGCTTCCGGCCAGCGGAAGAGGTCGAAGCGGCTCTCGAACGTCTCCTGCTGTGGGGTCTGGCTGGGCGTCGGATTGGAGTGCGCGTCATTCTCGCGGGCGAGAAACAGCGCTTCCAGCTCCCGGTTCAGTCGTTCGCAGGGCCGCAGGAAGGTCTCCGCCAGGGGCGTCGCGAAGACGGCGCTGATCCTTAAGCCCTCTACCATGGCAGGGCTGACTCCTGCCCGGGCGCCTCGAACCGCGCCCGTGCGATCACGAGGATGATGTCCTCCGGCGTACGGTTGAGGGCGACCTCGAAACCGATTCCCCCGGGAAAAGCCGTCATATAGCCTGGAGTTGGCTGCCAAATGTGGTGATTTACGCCGAACGTGGGTCGCAATAACGCGTTTCCGGCGTCCATGTAGCCGGTCCGCATCCGCAGATCGAAGAGCCTCACGGCGCCACTGTCCCAGCGCTTGTCCGGAGGGCGTGGAGCGGCTACGCAGTAGACCATGCACCAGGAGCAGTTGTGGGCGGCGGAGCCTGCGAGGCAGCCGTCCGGGCGTATGAGTACGAAGCGCGCCCGGGCCTGCAGCCGCAGGCGCGCAATATGATCCTCCGGGTAGAGGCTGGCGGCGTTTACGACCGCAGCCAGCGCGCCCAGCATCTCGGCCTGCAGCTGCCGCACGGGCTCATCCGTCCAGCCAAAGAGGTCCTCCCGGCTGCGGAACGTGAGTGCGTTCTCGAGCGTCGAGGGCTCACGCTGCTCGGGCTGCGCGCGCGCGCGCAGCAGCGCTGCCAGCTTAGGGTTCAGGGTGCTGCCGCTGGTGAGAGGCAGGGAGGCAAAGGGCGTGGCGAAGATCGCCCGCAGCGGCGGCGGCGAACTCATGCCCGGTCGATGCCGAGCTGGGCGGCCAAGCCGGCAAGCTCCGGCGCGTAGTGGCTGGCGCGTCCGGAGGATCGGCGGTAGAGCCCCTCGCGCACCTGCCAGACGCTCGCGGTCTTGATGCTCGCCGCGCGCGTGGCGAAATCGAGGTGGGCGTCCTTCCACGGCAGTCCGCAGAACTCAAACAGCCGCTGCGCGGTCACACGCGGATCGCGGACCAGGGTGTCGTAGTTCAAGTCGAAGATATCCTCACGGTACACGGCCTCCCAGTGTGCCATCAGTCGACGGTACTGGCGGAAATAGTGGCCGATGTCGTCCAGCTCCAGGGCGTAGCTGAAGCGCGGATCCAGCGGCAGGAAATAGATCGACAGGCACGTGTCCAGGGCGTCGCGCGTCGTGTGCACGATGCGCGCCTGCGGGAACAGACTCTTGATCAGGCCGATATAAAAGAAGTTGTCCGGCCGCTTATCGGTTACCCACAAGGCACCCGGATGGCGCCGGGCGAGGGCATCGCGGTACTCGCGGGCGAGCTGCGTGCTGAGGGCGACTGTCAGCTGTGACATGGCTGCCGGAAAAGGCGAGAGGTGCGCCTGCACCAGTCGCGGCAACAGATCGAGCTCGCCGGCGCTCGCCACGCGCGGATCGGCGGCGAGCAGATGCTCGGCGAGGGTGGAGCCTGAGCGGAACATGCCGCAGATGAACAGCGCTTGCGGCGCGGCCGCGGGCGCCGCGGTAAGGGCGGCGTTCGCGCCCGCCGGGAAGGCGGCGATGAGGGCATCGACGAAAGCCTCAAGCGCGCCGCGATCGTAGCGCGCGGGCGGCTGCGTGCTGGCGCGGCTGTCCGCATTGGCCGCGCGCGCCGCCGCAAACGCTGCGCGGTAGGCGCCGCCGGCATCCAGCGCGCGTGCCAGCGCGAAGCCGAGGGCCGCGCGCTCGGCTGGCGTGGGGTCGGCGCGCCGCAGCGCTGCCTGCAGTCGCAGGATCAGCGGATCCTCGGGCGTGGTGAACTCGCGCAGCTGCGCATAGCGCGCCAGTGCCTCGTAGGCGCGCGGGTCGCGCTCAAGAATGCGCTCGTAGGTGGCTGCCGCCTGCGCGCGTTCGCCGCGATCGCTGTGCAGGTTGGCAAGATTCATCAGGGCGGGGAGGTACTCGGGCGACAGATGCAGCGCCTGGCGCAGCTCCTGCTCGGCCTGCTCGTCACGGCGCAGGAAATCGGTGAGGATCACCGCGCGATTGAGATGCACTTCTTCGGGCCCGCGGATGCCGTGCGCGAGCGCCTGTCCGTAGGAGGCGAGCGCGGCCTCGAACTGGCCTGCGCGCCGCTGCAGCAGTCCCAGGTTGTACCAGGAGTCCGCGAATTGCGGCCAACGCGCCAGCAGGCTCTGGTAGAGGTCGATGGCGGCCGCCAGCTCGCCGGCGGCCGCGAGGCGTTCGGCCTCCCGGATCAGGCTCTGCGGCGTATCAGCGAGCGCCATCGCTCACGCGTCCGGCGCGTACCACAGCTCGACGTCCGCGCAGCCCTGCACCGCGCGCCAGGCGACGAGGGACTTGTCCTGTGCCAGCAGCGCCCGCACCGCGTGCTCCTTGCCGGCGCCGGCCACCACGAACACCGGCTCGCGCACGGTGGCCAGAAGCTCAGGCGTCACGCTGACGGCTGACATGCCGTCGGGGCGCTGCACCGCAAGGGCGTAGCGGCCGCGCGCGCGCTCGATGTCTCCCGGCGTGAACAGCGAGGCGGTGTGGCCGTCGGCGCCGAGGCCGAGGAGTCCGAGCCCGATGTGGATCCCGGCACTGAGCAGCGTGGTGAGCGCCGCATCGTAGGCCGCGGCTGCCTCATCCAGGGGCAGCTCGGTGCGCACCCGCAGCAGCGACTCCGCCGGCAGGGCCAGAGCATCCAGCAGCGGGCGCGACTGGTGGTAGTTGCTGGCGCTGGAATCGGCCGGCACGTAACGCTCATCGCTGAAGAGCACGTGCAGGCGATCATCGTGCACGAGGGGCTGGCGTGCGAGGCTGCGGTAGGCGGCCATCGGGGTGCTGCCGCCGGCGAGCATGACGGCGCTGGCGCCGCGCGCGGTCAGCGCCCGCCCGAGGCGCTCGGTGAGAGCAGTATCGAGTGCAGCGCGCGAACTGAAGGTACGGGTGGTGAGGGTGGTCATGGCGGATGCGGACGCTCCCCGACCTGCGCGCGTAATTCGAAGGCACGGCCGCCGCGCAGGCCGCGCAGGAGGATGGTCGTGCCGGGCTTGTGGCTGGCGATGCGCCCGAGGGCGTCTTGGGCACTGTGGGGCGCGCTGCCGTCGATCTCGGTCAGCAGGTCCCCGGGCTGCAGCCCCGCCTGCTGGGCAGGGCTGCCGACGTAGAGGTTGCCGATGACGACGCCCGATTGCGCGAGTCCCAGCTGCCGCGCCTGCTCGTCCGAGAGGTCCTCGGGCACGATGCCGATCCAGCCGCGGATGACGCGCCCGTGCGCGATGATCTCGCTCAAGACCCCGCGCACCATGTTTACGGGGATCGCAAAGCCGATGCCCTCGACACCGATGTTCTTGGCCACGATGGCGGTATTGATGCCCACCAGCGCCCCGGTCGCATCCACCAGCGCACCGCCGGAATTGCCGAAGTTGATGGCGGCATCGGTCTGAATGAAGTCCTCGAGCGGGGCGATGCCCAGCTGCTGGCGGCTGGTGGCACTGACGATGCCGTGCGTGACGGTTTGTGACAGACCCACCGGGTTGCCGATCGCAAGCACCACGTCCCCCACCCTCAAAAGGTCCGAACGGCCGAACACCGCCACCGGCAGGGGCGTGACCTCGATCTTCAGCACCGCGAGGTCGGTATCCGGATCGCGGCCGACGATCTTCGCATCGGCCACCCGGCCGTCGGCGAGCTGTACGCGGATCGAGTCGGCGTTGGCGATCACGTGGTGGTTGGTGACGATATGACCGTTCTCATCGACGATTACACCGGAACCGAGGCTGCGCTCGATCCGTTGCCGGTAGCGCGGCATGTAGTCGCCGAAGAGTTCTCCCAGAGAGGGCGCCACCCGCTCGGTGACCAGGCGCGCGGCATAGACGTTCACCACCGAGGGCGCGCCCCGCTGCACGGCCGCCGCGTAACTGACCTGCGCGACCGCGGCCGTATCGGGGGCGGCGATGGCGACTGCGGCGCTGCCGGCGCCGCTCCTGCCGCGGATCAGGTCCGGCCGCACCGCGACGATCAGGAAGGCCAGCGCCAAGCCCCCGACCACCGATCCGGCGATGAATATCAGTCCGCGCCCGAGGCGGTTCAGCATCGTTGAGCTCCGGGGAAACCCCTGCGGGCGCGCAGCTGCGCGCGTCCGGAAGGGAGTGTTCGATTGTGTATAATGCGCCGCCCCCCGCAAGGTATGAAATCGCGCGTGAGCCTGAGCCACGTCCGCACGGCGGTGGCGAGAACGCGAACCCGAGGCGGCGGGCGTGCAGTACAAAGCGGGAGACGGGTGGATGGCGGATCACGCAGTCGTCGCCGACGATGTTGTCGACTTAAGCCGGCGCAAATTCCTTACACGGGCCACCATCGCCACGGGAGCGGTGGGTGCGGCGTTTGCCGCAGTGCCGTTCATCGAGTCCTGGATGCCCTCCGAGCGCGCCCGCGCCCAGGGCGAGCCGGTGCAGGTGGACCTCAGCAAGCTCGAGGCGGGGCAGATGATTACCCCGGTGTGGCGCAAGCAGCCGATCTATGTCGTGCGCCGCACCCCGGACATGGTCCAGCGCATCGCCGGCCACAACGCCGACCTCAAGGATCCGGACTCCAAGGATTCCACGCAGCCGGCGTATGCCAAGAACGAGACGCGCTCGCGTACCGCGGAGATCCTGGTGCTGGTCGGGATCTGCACGCACCTCGGGTGCCTGCCCAAGCAGCGCTTCAGTGCCGGGGAGCTCTATCCGAGCTGGCCGGGCGGCTTCTTCTGCCCGTGCCACGGCTCGCGGTTCGACCTTGCCGGCCGCGTCTTCACCGGCTCGCCGGCCTCGATCAACCTGCGCGTGCCCCCGTACTCGTACCCGAATGAACACACGCTGCTGGTCGGCGCCGAAGAGAAAGGACCTGCCTGATGGCCGCCAATAGCGCCGACACCGCGGACGCCAAGGGCGGTCTGTGGGCGTGGATCAACAAACGCCTGCCGGTCACGGAGTTCATCCGCGAGCAGCTGACCGGTTACTACGCGCCCAAGAACTTCAACATCTGGTACTTCTTCGGTTCCCTCGCCCTCGTGGTGCTGGTGCTGCAGCTGGTCACCGGCATCTTCCTCACCATGTTCTACAAGGTGGGCGAGACGACCTCGTTCGACTCGGTCGAGTACATCATGCGCGAGGTCAACTTCGGTTGGCTGATCCGCTACCTGCACTCAACCGGTGCCTCCGCGTTCTTCATCGTCGTCTACCTGCACATGTTCCGCGCCTTCCTCTACGGCTCGTACCGCAAGCCGCGCGAGCTGCTGTGGCTGTTCGGCATGGCGGTGTACCTGGCGCTGATGGCGGAAGCCTTCATGGGCTACGTGCTGCCCTGGGGCAACATGTCCTTCTGGGGCGCGCAGGTGATCGTGAACCTGTTCGGTACCATTCCGGGCATCGGCCCGGTCCTGGTGGAGTGGATCCGCGGTGACTACGGCATCGCGGACGCAACGCTTAACCGCTTCTTCGCGCTGCACGTCGTGGCGATCCCGCTCGGCCTGCTGCTGCTGGTGGCGCTGCATCTCGTGGCGCTGCGGCGCACCGGTTCCAACAACCCCGACGGCATCGAGATCAAGGACAAGGTCGGACCGGACGGCAAGCCGCTGGATGGCATTCCCTTCCATCCCTACTACACGGTGAAGGACGTCGTCGGCATAGCGGTCTTCTTCATCCTGCTCGCGATCATCGTATTCTTCGTGCCCACGTTCGGCGGTCTGTTCCTGGAGGCGCCGAACTTTGAGCCGGCGAACCCCATGTCGACGCCTGAGCACATCGCGCCGGTGTGGTACTTCACGCCCTTCTACGCGATCCTGCGCGCCGTGCCGGATCAGCGCATGGGCGCGCTCTTGATGTTCTTCGCAGTGGTGGTGTTCCTGTTCGTGCCGTGGCTCGACCGTTCGCCGGCGAAGTCCATCCGCTACAAGGGCCTGCCTTCGAAGGTGGCGCTGACGCTGTTTGCGGTGTCGTTCGTGGTACTCGGCTATCTCGGACTGCAGCCTGCGGAAGGCCTGTATGTGGTACTGGCCCGCATTTTCGCGGTTATCTATTTTCTGTTTTTCATCCTCATGCCCTGGTACTCGCCCATCGGCGCGAAGCCCGTTCCGGAAAGGGTGGTCTACCATGCGCACTGAGGTGCGGCGCGTGGCCTGGGCGGCGGCGCTGCTGCTGGCAGCGGTGGCCGGCGGTAGCGGGTGGGCTGCCGCTGCCGAGGAGAAGGCGGCCGCCGATGGCGCTGACTGGCAGCACTGGCACGTCAACACTGACGTGACGGATGTGGCCTCGGTGCAGCGCGGCGCCCGTAACTTCGTGAGCTACTGCCTCGGCTGCCACTCGCTCAAGTACGAGCGCTGGTCGCGTCTCGGTACCGATCTGGCCATTCCCGGCGATCTGCTGCAGAAGGAGCTGCTGCCGCCGGGAGACAAGACCAGCGACTACATCCTGACCACGATGCCGGCCGCCGACTCGGCCAACTGGTTCGGCAAGACCCCGCCGGACCTGACCTTGATGGCGCGCGCGCGCGGCAAGGACTATCTCTACCAGCTGTGGAAGACCTATTACGTCGATCCCACGCGTCCCACCGGCGTCAATAATCTGCGCCTGCCCGCGATTGCGATGCCGCACGTGCTCTCGGAGCTCGAAGGACTGAAGACCGCCGTGTTCAAGGACGTCACCAGGACCGAGGGCGGCCAGACCGTTCACGAGCAGGTGTTCGATCACTTCGAGCAGGCGGCACCGGGACGCCTCACGGCGGCGGAATACGACGGCTTCGTACGTGATACCGTGAATTTCCTCGATTACGTGAGCGAGCCGACCCAGGCGGCGCGGCGCTCACTCGGGGTGTGGGTGGTGCTATTCCTGCTGCTGTTCACCTGGCTCGCGTGGATGATGAAGCACGAGTACTGGAAAGACGTCCATTGAATGTCGCCCCGGGTGCAGGACGCGCCCTGGCGCCCTGAAGCGGTGGACGGGTCGCAGGAGCGGAAAGTTGTCGAACAGACGATCCATCATGACCCTGTTCTCTGCACCGAATGACCCGTGGAGTCATCGCACGCGCATCGTGCTGGCGGAAAAGGGCATCAGCATCGACATCGTCAGCGTGGAAGCGGGCCGTTTCCCCGAGGACCTGCTCGACCTCAATCCCTACCACAGCGTACCGACGCTGGTGGACCGGGACCTGGTGCTCTACGACTCGCGGGTGATCATCGAGTACCTCGATGAGCGCTTTCCGCATCCGCCCCTGATGCCGGTCGATCCGGTCACGCGCGCGCAGTTCCGCCTGGCTCTCTATCGCATCGAGCGCGACTGGTACAGCCTCGCGCGCCAGATCGATCAGGAGCCGGACAAGAAGCAGACACTGAAGCTGAAGAAGATCCTGCGCGACACCATCCTGCAGAGCACCGAGCTGTTCAAGGTCAAGCCCTACTTCCTCTCGGATGAGTTCTCGCTGGTGGATGCCACCATCGCTCCGATGCTGTGGCGCCTGCCCTATTACGAGATCGACCTGGCGCCCCAGGCGCAGGCGATCGAGAAGTACGCGCAGCTGGTGTTCGCGCGTCCCGCGTTCCGCGAAGCCCTGTCCGAGCGCGAGCAGGAGATGCGCCTCCTGTAGGTTTGAGAATCATGAGTCAGGTGCTGCCCAAACGTCCCTACCTGCTGCGCGCCATGCATGAGTGGATCACCGACTGCGGCAACACGCCACACGTGATTGTGGACGCCGGGCGCGAGGGTGCGGAAGTTCCGCGCGCCTACGTCAAGGACGGCAAGATCGTGCTCAACCTGAGCGAGGGCGCCACCCAGCGCCTGCGCCTCGGAGCCGAAGTGGTGGAGTTTGATGCGCGCTTCGCCGGGGTCATCCACCACGTACGTTTCCCGGTCGGGGCGGTGCTTGGCATCTATGCCCGCGAGACCGGCGAGGGCATGGTGTTCTCCGAGCAGGACTTGGGTCCCCAGCCCCCCAGCCACCCGCCGCAGGCGGAAGAGGGCGGCCCGCGCCGCCCTCAGCTGAAGGTAGTCAAATAGCCCCCTGAGGCTCCGCGCCGGCGACGCGCGAGCCCAAGTCCCGCGAGGCTAAGAGCGAAGAGCGCGAACGTACCGGGCTCCGGCACGCCCGTGCCGCCGCCGCCGGAACTCATGCCGCTGAAGGGATCCACCGTACCGGTGAAGCTTCCCGATCCGGCAAAGGTAAGCCCCGTGACCAGGGCGTCCGCATCCCCTGCGGTCACGCCGCTGATCCCGGTAACGTCGAAGCAGGACACACCGGCACCTGCGAACGCAAAGGTCTGCCCACCGCTGATCGTGCCCAGGCTCGTGCCGTTGCACAGCGACAGCGTGAAGGAGTTATTGGCGTCGAAGCCCAGTGGCAGCACCACGCTCGCGAAATTGGGATTGCCGCTGCCGGTCTGGTACTGGTACGCACCTGCAACCATCGGCCCAAGATAGGTGACGCTGCCGCCGACACCGGCGACGTCAAAGGTGTAGGCGCCGTTGTGGCTACTGCTCGGGGTGTTGGCGGGCGTGGCAATGAAGCCGCTCGAGTTGACGCCGCCGTTCGGGGCGGTGACGTAATACACCCCCGCGATCTGACCGGAACTGTTGATCGCTTCGCCGTAGGTGCCGGCGAGTGCGTTCGGATCACTCAGCAGCTGGAAATGCCCTGCCGTACCCACGAACGCATCACTGCTACCGTTGGCCAGCTGCACGAACCCGGTGATGATCCCCGCATTGTTGATGCCACGGGCCTGGGTCGAATCGCCGTCCACCTGGAAGGTGGTGTAGCTGTTGCTGCCCTGGTTGTACACGTAGCCGGAGAAAAACGGATTCGAGGCGGAGGCGGGGTTGTTCGCCGTCAGCAAGGCGCTGCCCACGATCTGCCCGCTCGCACTGATACCCTGCGCGGGGGTGAAGTTCGCCTGGTTGTTAGCCTGTGCGTAAGACACGTTCGGTGACAGGCTGGCGGGCGGATAGATCGCGGTGAACGTGCCATTGGCGGGGTTGTAGAGAAAGCCGCCGCTCACGTTGTCATAGCCGGTGATCAGACCGCTCGAAGAGATCCCGCGCGCTACCGTGTCGCTGGCACCCGGGTAGCTGAAGAACGTGTAGGTGCCGTTCTGCAGAATGAACCCCTGAGTAAGCGTGCCGATCTGGTTCGAGTTGGTGCAGTTGCAGCCGGCGCCCACTGTCACACCGCTGTTGTTGATGCCGTACGCGGCCACGTTGTTGAAGTACGGACTCGAAGCAGGAGGATTCGGCAGCGGCGTGAGGCCGTTCGTGGGACTGTAGAGGAACTGGCCGGTATTGGCATCGAGGATCGCCTGGCCGTTGTCGTTCAGGCTGGTGACAAAAGAGCCAGCTTGGCCCGGCACGTCGACGGTATCGTATACATAAGTGATCTGGGCGTGTGCCGGAGCCGCGATCGTCGCGAGGATAGAGGCGGTGGCAGCCACACTCACCTTGAGGGCCAGAGTCCGCATAATGTTCCCCTAGAATCTTATGGTTGGTATCGCGCGGCCATGGCCGCGCACTTCTTTGGAGACACAGTAGGCCCGCATGCAGCATTTTTCAAACGCCGTTGGCCTCTGGCGGCGAGTGAACGTCAATCTGCTGCAATGCAGAAGGGTCGTTCCGCCATAAGCGCGCATGAGAAAAAAAGAGTCGGCCTGTAAGCCGGGTTCTGTCGAGGGCAATCATTCCTCTGGGATCCGCGTCACCGCGGACCTCTAGCGGCCTACCCGGAAGCGCGCGCGGATCGGCGCTGCCCCAGCACCGTGAGGTGCCGGGCGGCTTCCCTATTTGGCCTTGCTCCAGGTGGGGTTTACCGTGCCGTCGTGTGTTGCCACCGACGCGGTGCGCTCTTACCGCACCGTTTCACCCTTGCCGGTCCCGTAGGGACTTAGGCGGTCTGCTCTCTGTTGCACTTTCCGTGGGCTCGCGCCCCCCAGGCGTTACCTGGCACCCGATCCGCCGGAGCCCGGACTTTCCTCCATCTGAAGCTTGCGCAACAGACAGCGACTGCCCGGCCGACTCTAGGCTGCGCACGATACGGGCTACCGGCGCGAAGTCAAATGTGTCCCCGAGGGTCCGCCAGCCCGGCCGGGGATGCACCCGCCGGGTGACTCACCCGCTAGTCCTCGCGCCCCTCTTTGCGCAGCGCCAGCGCGTAGGCGGCCGCGCGCGTGGCTCCGGTCAGCTGCGCGGCCACGGCCGCGGCGCGCCCGGGCGGCAGCTCCTTCAGGAGGATGTCGACCGTGCGGCGCAACTGTGCGGGGTCTGCGGCGTCGCCCGCCGCGAGCGGGGCGCCGGCCACTAGGAGGGTAATCTCGCCGCGTTCGAAGTTCTCATCGCGCGCAGCCGTCAGCAGCAGCTCGGCGAGAGTGCCGCGGTAGATGCTCTCGTGCATCTTGGTGAGTTCGCGCGCCACTACCGCCTCGCGCTGCGGCCCGAACTCGGCGGCGAGGTCTGCAAGCGTGGCGCGGATGCGGTGCGGAGCTTCGAAGAAGACCAACGTGCGGGGCTCGTACGCGAGCGCGGCGAGCGCGCTGCGCCGCTCGCCGGCGCGGGCCGGCAGGAAGCCCTCGAAGCAGAAGCGTTGCGTCGGCAGGCCGGCGGCCGCGAGCGCGGTCGTGATGGCCGAGGGTCCCGGGATCGCCTGCACCGCGAAGCCGGCGCGGCTCGCGGCGCGCACCAGCTCGAAGCCCGGGTCCGACAGCAGCGGCGTGCCCGCATCGCTGACGAGCACCACTTTGTCACCGGCCGCCAGCCGCTCGAGCAGCTGCGGCACGCGCTGCGACTCGTTGTGTTCAAAGAGTGACACGAGCGGGCGCGAGATGCCGAGCCCCTGGAGCAGCTGCAGCGTGCGGCGCGTGTCCTCCGCGGCGATGACGTCGGCCTGTCCCAGGACCTCCTGCGCGCGCGGACTCAGGTCCGCAAGATTGCCGATCGGGGTCGCCACGACTTGCAGCGTGCCGCGCACCTTGGTCACTATAGTCCTCTATTCCATGCCGCCAGGGATATGCGGCGCCAATAACCATCCTGCACGCCAACGAGAGGCCCTTCAACCGATGCTCCGTGTTCGCTCGCTCATCTGTCTGCTGCCTGCGCTGCTCGCCCTGAGCGGCTGTCCGAGCCTCACGGAGCGCACCGGGCTGCCGCCCTCGGTCGATCGTGCCGCGCAGCTGGAGAGCTCCGGCGATGCCGCGGGGGCTGCGCGTGTCTACGAGGAACTCGCCGAACATAACAGCGGCGCCGACCGCAATGGCTTCCTGCTGGTTGCGGCGCGCGACTATCTGCGCGCGCAGCGTCCCGAAGACGCGGCGCGTGTGCTCACGCTTACGCAGGGCACGCTCAGCGCTGAGCAGGCGAGTGAGCGCGCGCTCCTCAACGTGCAGCTCGCACTGGAGCGCAATGAGCGCACCGAGGCTGCGCGTCAGTTTGCGGCCCTCCCCGAGCCGGCGGGCGGCGAGCTGCAGGCCCAGTACCGGCAGCTGAAGGCACAGCTCGCCGAGGCGCCCGCGCCGCGGCATGCGCCGCCGCTGGCCGCCGCTAGCGCCCCTCCCGCGGCGCCCGAGGCCGGTGCGCACATCGCACTGCTGCTGCCGATCAGCGGGCGCGCCGCCGCCGCCGCCCAGAGCGTGCGCGACGGGTTTATGACGGCCTACTACCAGGCACCCGCGAACGAGCGCCCGCGCGTGCAGGTCTACGACACCGGCACGCTCAGCATCGCGGATGCGCTCACGCAGGCGCGCGAGCAGGGCGCGGATTTCATCGCCGGTCCTCTGACGCGCGAGGAAGTGATCGCGGCGGCGGAGTACCCGGGCACTCGTGCGCCGCTGCTGGCGCTGAACTTCCTGCCCGGCGACCACGTCACGCCGCAGGACTTCTACCAGTTCGCGCTGTCTCCGGAGGAAGAAGCGCGTCTAGCCGCGCGGCGCATCCTCGACGACCATCATCGCCGCGGCGTGGCGCTGGTGCCGGCAGGGGACTGGGGCACGCGGGTACTTGCGGCCTTCAAGCAAGAGCTGACCGCCGGCGGCGGTGATGTGATCGCCACGGCCACCATCGATGCGTCGCGCACCGATTACTCTGCCGCCATCACCGAGGTGCTGCACATCAGTGACAGCAGCGCGCGCTACAAGCGCCTCGAGTCCGCGCTTGGCACCAAGCTGCAGTTCGAGCCGCGCCGCCGCGCCGATATCGAGTTCATCTTTGCGCCCGCGCAGGCAGCCACCGAGCGGCTGCTGCGCCCGCAGCTGCGCTTTCATTACGCCGGCGACATACCGACCTATGCGACCTCTGACGCCTTCGAGCCGGACATGCGCGCCAACGAGGACCTGGAAGGGCTGATGTTTCCCGACATGCCCTGGATCCTTGGGGGCGATTTCCCGGATGCGGTGCGCGCCGCGACGCGCGACGCGTGGCCGAACGGCGGTCCGTATCGAGGGCGGCTGTTCGCATTCGGCTTCGACGCGTTTCGACTGGCGCAGGCGCTGCCGCATCACGGCGTCGCCAACAGCGTGGCTGTCGAGGGTCTGACGGGGCGGCTGAGCCTCGATGCCGATCATCGCGTGCGCCGCGAACTCGGCTGGGCACAGGTGCATAACGGTGAACTGCACTTGCTGCCGCCGGCAGCGCAATGAGGCGGGCGGGCGGAGGCTATCCTAACTTCCAACAGCGAAGTGCACGCGCTCAGCGGCCCTGCCGGATTGCATCGAGTTTGCGCTGAAGATAGTCCCGATGTTCATGCGTGAGTTTGCCGCCGTCTGCCTTCTGTAGCACCAGGCCCTCTTCGCGCAGGCGCGCAATCTGCTTGAGCGCCTCCTCCGATAACGGTGCTTTGGACCAGCGGTCGTCATGTGGCGGTGTTGGGATCTGGACGTATTGATGCATCGGCACCGGCGCGCTGCTGAGCGCAGCGGCGGATGAAACGTGCGCCGCCGCGGCGGATGCGGCTGCGTGCAGCGACACCAGCAGCAAACCAAGACTCGCGGATGTGGGAATTGATTTCATAGACCACCTTCCGGGCAGCGGCGTCACGCCGATCATCATCCGGCGCTCATTGGCCTCCATCAAGGGCTTGCGCACACGGGCCGAGATGCCCTGCGGCAGGGCCGCCGCGCCCTCTGCCGGGCACACAGGGGAGTCACTCATGAGGCACTGTATAAGCTTCGTCCGATAAGCCGCTGATTGCTATGAATCAATGCCTTCCAGATCCCGGGAAGCACTGTTCATTTCCACATAAGTCGTTGTGAATGCGATGGATTTCACAGTATTTCAATTGACATAGTTCGCCCCCGATTCCTATAGTGGCCGCTGGTGGGAGAAGGTGGGGGTAAATGGGCGAGAACTCGCCTCACAGGTCATGTTTCGCGGTGCAACAAAAATCACCCTGGACGACAAGGGGCGGATGGTCATTCCCAACCGCTACCGGGAGCAGATCAATGAGCTCGCCCAGGGAAAATTGGTCGTCACCGTCGATAAGGACCAGTGCCTCCTCATCTATCCCCTGCCCGAATGGGAGCTGATCGAACGCAAGCTGATGGGGCTTCCCAGCCTGAACGCGACCGCGCGTCGGCTGCAGCGCCTGATGGTCGGCCACGCGACTGATCTGCCCCTCGACGGGCACGGCAGGGTGCTGCTGCCGCCCGAACTGCGCGAATTCGCTCAGCTCGGACGGCACGGGATGCTGATCGGGCAGGGTAATCGCTTTGAGCTGTGGGACGAGGCGCGCTGGAACGAACGGCGTGACCTGTGGCTGAAGAACGAAGAAACCGCGACCGATCTGCCTTCCGAGCTCGAATCACTGTCGATTTAGGGGCCTTTTTCGAAACGAGCTGAGCTGGGCCAGAGCCCCATGGGAAGAGCACTCAGGCAGGCGGGGGCGGACCGCTTCGCACGTGGATGAGCACATACCAGTGCTCGCCGCGGAGGCGCTCGAGGGGCTGGCCCTGGAAGCGGGCGGTTACTATGTCGATGCGACGTTCGGGCGTGGCGGCCATACGGCACTTATCCTCCAGGCCCTGGGTCGAGAAGGCCGCGTGCTCGCGCTCGACCGGGATCCGCAGGCCATCGAGGCCGGCCGCCGCCGATTTGCCCACGAAGTGCGGCTTACGCTCGTGCACGCGTCGTTTGCGGACCTCGGCACGCTCGTGCACGCACACGCTCAGCATCGCCCGTGCCGGGGCGTGCTCTTCGACCTCGGCGTTTCCTCGCCGCAGCTGGATGACCCGGCGCGCGGCTTCAGCTTCCGGTCCGACGGGCCGCTCGATATGCGTATGGATCCGACGCACGGCGAACCCGTCGCAGCGTGGCTCGCTCGGGCGGGCCTCGATGAGATTCGCCAGGTGATCGCGACCTTCGGGGAAGAGCGCTTTGCGCGCCGTATTGCGCAGAACATCGTTAATGCCCGCACGCAGGCGCCCCTCACGCGCACCGGGGAGCTCGCCCAGCTGGTGGCGGCGGCGGTGCGCACGCGCGAGCCGGGCAAGCACCCGGCCACCCGCACCTTCCAGGCCCTGCGCATGTTCATCAACGACGAACTCGGGCAGATCGAGCGCGGTCTCACCGCAGCCCTCGGGGCCTTGAGCCCCGGTGGGCGCCTGGCCGCGATCAGCTTCCACTCCCTCGAGGACCGCGCCGTGAAGGACTTCATGCAGCGGCACTCGCAGGTAGACCCGGCGCTCAAGCGCCTGCCGGTCATCCCTGCGGCCGCGCGCCCGCGCCTGAAACTCGTGGGACGTAAGCAGCGCCCGAAGGATGCGGAACTGGAGCTGAACCCGCGCGCTCGCAGCGCGCTCCTGCGCATCGCGGAGCGCCTGCCGTGATCAGCCGCCGCGTGCTCCTCATCGCCGTCCCGCTCCTGTGGGTCGCGGCGCTCGGCTCCGCTGCCGGGGCGATCTACTGCAAGCACCGCGCGCGGGCGCTCTTCGTCGAACTCGAGGCTCTCAACGGGCGCCGTGACAACCTTGAGATCGAATGGGGACAGCTGCAGCTCGAGCAGAGCGCCTGGTCGACCCACGCCTTCGTCGAGCGGGTCGCCAACGCCAAGCTGCGCATGGCGATGCCGCCCCCGAAAGATATCGAGATCGTTTCCCCATGAAGGCGCGCGGCGCACGTGACGAGGCACCGGCAAGCTTCCGCTGGCGCGCCTCGCTCCTGATCGGGCTGCTGATCGCCTGTGCCCTGGGACTGCTCTACCGGGCGGTGAACCTGCAGCTGGTGGATCACGGGTTCCTCGCAAAGGAGGGCGATGCGCGCTTCTCGCGGGTGCTGGAGATCGCCGCCCACCGTGGCACCATCACCGACCGCTACGGGGAGCCGCTCGCGGTCTCCACCCCGGTCGACTCGATCTGGGTGAACCCTTCCGAGCTGGCGCTCGCGACCGACCAGATTCCGCGCTTGGCCAAGGCCCTCTCGATCGATCGCCAGGAGCTCGCGCGTCGCATCACCAGCAACCTCGACCGTGAGTTCCTCTACCTCGCCCGCCACCGCCAGCCCGCCGAAGCGGCCCAGATCAAGGCCCTCGGCATCGCCGGCGTCTATACCTCGCGCGAGTACCGCCGCTACTACCCCGCCGGGGAAGTCTCCGGGCACCTGGTCGGCTTCACCAACGTCGACGATGCCGGACAGGAGGGCCTGGAGCTGGCGTTCGATCACTGGCTCGCGGGGGAGGATGGCGCCAAGCGCGTGATCCAGGACCGCTACGGGCGCATCGTGCAGAACGTCGAGAGCATTCGCCCCGCGCGCCCTGGCAAGGACCTGGTGCTCTCGATCGATCTGCGTATCCAGTACCTCGCCTACCGGGAGCTGAAGGCGGCGATCCGCGACCAGCGCGCCAAGGCAGGCTCGGTGGTGGTGATCGATGTGGCCACGGGCGAGATCCTCGCCATGGTCAACCAGCCGGCCTACAACCCCAACGATCGCGACCAGATCCAGGCCGCGACCTACCGTAATCGCGCGGCCACGGACATCTTCGAGCCCGGCTCCTCCATCAAGCCGTTCTTCGTCGCCGCCGGCATCGCCTCGGGCAAGTATGACGACCACAGCATCATCGACACTTCACCCGGCTTCTTCAAAGTCGGCGCGAAGATCTTCGAGGACGAGCACAACCTCGGCGCCATCGATATCGCCACCGTGCTCGCCAAGAGCTCCAACGTCGGCATGGCGCACATTGCGCTGACGCTGCCGCCGCAGCAGATCTGGAGCACGCTCAATCATCTCGGCTTCGGGCAGGTGACGACCAGCGGCTACCCGGGGGAGTCGGCGGGCCTCCTGCCCAACTACGCCCAGTGGCGGCCCATCGGCATCGTCACCATGAGCCACGGCTACGGGCTCTCGGTAACCCCGCTGCAGCTCGCCCATGCCTACGCCACCATTGGCTCGTACGGCGTGGCGCGGCCAGTGTCGTTCCTGCGGGTGGAGGGCACCCCCGGCGGCGAGCACGCCCTCGATGAGCACGTGTGCCGCGAGCTGATCGCGATGCTCGAGTCGGTGGTTACCGCCGAGGGCACGGGCAAGCTGGCGGCGATCCCGGGCTACCGCGTCTCGGGCAAGACCGGCACGGCCTGGAAGGCCGAGGCCGGTGGCTACTCGACCGACCGCTATATGGCCGTGTGGGGCGGGGTGGCACCGGCGACCGCGCCGCGCCTGGCCGCGGTGGTGGTGATCGATGAGCCAAACGCCGGCCAGCACATGGGCGGCCAGGTGGCGGCCCCGGTGTTCTCGCGCATCGTCGGTGGCGCGCTGCGACTGCTGGCGGTGGCGCCCGATCAGCCGGTGAACACCCCCGAGGAGCTCCCCGCGAGCCCCGCGCTCGGCACGCTCCACACGGCGGCGCTGCCATGAGTGCACAGGGTGCGCCCCAGCCTCTGTCCGCACTCACCGAGGGCATGCTGAGCGTGCCCGCGGACGTGATGGTGAGCGATCTCACCCTCGACAGCCGCGCGGTGACCGAAGGGGCGCTGTTCCTCGCCTGTCGCGGCCGCACCAGCCACGGGCTGAAGTTCGCACCCGAGGCGATCGCGCACGGCGCGCGCGCGGTC
>Ga0302314_10000340_pt1 | contig 85227 bp, 76 predicted proteins | sample III_Palsa_N2_3_FD_200533 | JGI IMG/M metagenome (GOLD analysis project Ga0302314, IMG submission 200533) | Peat permafrost microbial communities from Stordalen Mire near Abisko, Sweden - III_Palsa_N2_3 | ecosystem: Environmental > Terrestrial > Soil > Palsa > Peat permafrost | place: Sweden...
GTGTGGGATGGCCATCCCACACCGGCACTCCAAACTCTCGACGAGTTTTAGAGTTCTGGCAAACTAACGAGGCTCAGGAAGAGCGGGGGGTGGGTTTGGTGCAAACCGGGTTAGGGTTTGGTTCAAGCGGGGGTGGGGCTTGTTTCAAAGGCAAGTGAGGGGGCGTTTCCGCCCCCTCAACTCAGCCCTTTTTCAAATGCCGCCGGCCCAGCAGTTCCGCGATCTGGATCGCGTTCAACGCCGCACCCTTGCGCAAATTGTCCGAAACACACCACAGCGACAAACCATTATCGACAGTCGAATCCTCGCGAACCCGCGAAACATACGTCGCATAATCGCCCACACATTCGACCGGCGTCACGTAGCCGCCGTTCTCACGCTTATCGACCAGCATGATCCCAGGCGCCTCGCGCAAGGCATCCTGCGCTTCGGTCGCGCTGATTTCGCGTTCGAATTCGATGTTCACCGCTTCCGAATGGCCGACGAACACCGGCACGCGCACGCAAGTCGCGACGACCTTGATCTTGGGGTCGAGGATCTTCTTGGTTTCGACCACCATTTTCCATTCTTCCTTGGTCGAACCATCGTCCAGGAAGTCGTCGATATGCGGGATCACGTTGAATGCGATCTGCTTGGTGAACTTCCGGGGCTCGACCGAATCGCCGACGAAAATGCCGCGGCTCTGCTCGAACAGTTCGTCCATGCCTTCCTTGCCCGCGCCCGATACCGACTGGTACGTCGCCACGACAACGCGCGTGATCTTGGCCAGGTCATGCAGCGGCTTCAACGCAACGACAAGCTGCGCGGTCGAGCAATTGGGGTTCGCGATGATATTGCGCGCCTTGTACCCGTCGACCGCATCGGGGTTCACTTCTGGCACAACCAGCGGCACGTCGGGGTCCATGCGGTACAGCGACGAATTGTCGATCACGACGCAGCCCTGGCTTGCGGCCTTTGGCGCATAGATCTTCGTCGGGCCCGACCCTGCGGCAAACAGCGCAATGTCCCAGCCGGTGAAGTCGAAATGTTCGAGGTTCTGGACTTTGAGCAGGCGCCCGGTGTCGCCGAAATCGATCTCGATCCCTTGCGAACGCGACGAGGCCAGCACCGCGATCTCGTCGATCGGAAACTCGCGCTCGGCCAGAATGTTGAGCATTTCGCGCCCGACGTTACCCGTCGCACCCACGACCACTACCCGATAACCCATTGTACTTCACTCCATGCAGATCGTACGAATATTACTTGCCGCCCGCGACAACACCGTGACGGGCGAGGAAATCGAACACGCTGTTATAAAGATGCACGCTGATCTTCGGTCCGCCGATGCCATGCGTCTGGCCTGGGTACAGCATCATCTCGAACGGCACCGCATGCGCCTGCATCGCTGCGGCAAACGCAGTGGTGTTGTCGAGCACGACATTGTCATCGGCCATACCGTGGATAACCAGCAGCGGATCGGTAATCTTCGGCGCATCGATCACTGCGCCCGCACGATCATAGACCCCGCCCGGCGCCTTGGGATCGCCTAGGTAGCGCTCGGTATAGGCGGTGTCATACAGCTCCCACCGGGTAACCGGCGCGACCGCAATCCCCGCCGCCCAGGCGCCGGGATGCTGTTCCAGCATTTTCAGCGTCATATAGCCGCCATACGACCAGCCGAACGTCGCGATCCGCGCCGGGTCGACATAGCTCTGCGCCTTCAGCCATTGCGTGCCGGCCAACTGGTCCTCGACCTCGACAGTGCCCATCGCGTGCCAGATCGGGCTTTCGAACGCGACGCCGCGGTTGGTCGCGCCGCGATTGTCGAGCGCGAAATAGATATAGCCCTTGGCGACGATCGCCTGCGCCAGGGCGCCCTGCCAGCCGCGGTGCACGACTGCCGCGCTGGGGCCGCCATAGTGATAGGTAAACACCGGATAGTGCTTGCCCGGCTCCATGACCGGGGTGATCATCATCCAGTGCAGGTCGGTGCCGTCTGCCGCCTTGATCGTGCCGAATGTCGCGGGGCGATGCGTGGCGAGATAGGGCGCATAAGGATGCGTGCCCGTCACCGCGTTTTCCTCGATCCAGGCCAGCCGTTCGCCCCTGGCATCGGCCAGGTACGATTGCGGCGGCTGCGCATCGGCATTGCGCGTGACGATCAACGTGTGCCCGGCGCTGTCGGCGGTGGCCGCGTTGCTGTACGCCGGATCGCCCAGCGGGGTCAGCACATCGGGATGCGCCAGGTCGAGCGCGTAGACCTGCGCCGACAGCACATCGTCGCGATTGCCGGTAAAGATCAGGCGCCCGGCCTTTTCATCGACCGCGACCAGTCCGCTGACTTCCCAGTTGCCATGCGTCAACTGCCGGAATGCGCCGTTCTGGTAATGGTACAGATGCCCATGACCATCGCGTTCCGACCACCAGATCAGGCTGCCATCGGCGAGAAACCGGTACGATTCGGTCAGGTTGATCCAGCTTTTCGGCGCCGCGTTTTCGCTGAACAGCACATGCGATGCGCCCGTCGCAGGATCGACCGCCAGCACATCGAGCTTGTCCTGCACGCGGTTCAACCGCTGCACGTAAAGCGTCTTGCCATCATGCGCCCAGTCGACGCGCGCGAGGTAGATGTCCTTGTCGGTGCCAAGGTCGACATCGACTTTGGTTTCGCCATCGGGGCTCAGGATCGACAATGATACGACCGCATTGGCCGTGCCCGCCGCAGGATAGCGCTGCGTGGTCACATGCGTCGCGCCTGCGCCGATCGCGGCGCGGGTGACGACGGCGACGCCGCTTTCGTCAAAGCGTTCCACGGCCAGCCGCGTTTCGTCGGGCGACCACCACGAACCGGCAGAGCGGTGCAGTTCTTCCTGCGCAATGAATTCGGCCTCGCCCCAATGCACGTCGGCATTGGTTTCCACGGGCGATACGGCCACGGCTTTCCCGGCCAGCGGGGCGACCCACAGCCGGCGATCGCGCACGAATGCGATATGCCCGCCCTTTGGCCCGATCGTCGGATTGAGCACTTCGCCGCCGGCCGCGGCCGCGATCGGCGCGACGGTCCCGGCCTCTTTTCCGGCGACATGCGCGAGGAACAATTGCCCGTCGACCGGCACCAGCACGCTCTGCGAATCCGGCGCCCAGTCATAGCTGACGATGCCTTTCAATTCGCCGATGCGTTCGCGCTCGCGCTGCATCTTTGCGGCTTCGGAAAGCTCTTTGCCGCTGCTCAGCTTCGCCGAATCAACCAGCATCCGCCACGTGCCCGCATGACGGTCGAAACCCCACAGGTCATAGCGCGTGCGATCGTCGGGCCGATTGCGCAGCGTGGTCAGGAACCGGCCATCGGGCGACAGCTTTACCCCGCGCGGCACCGCGCCGGCGATGCCGGGGCTGGCGAATACGCGGTCGAGCGTCATCGGGCTAGGTGCGGGCGTAGACACGGCATTCTCCCGGGCGGAAGCAGACAAAGGGACGAGACCGGCCATCAAGACCGCCGAAATCAGCGAAACAGGCAAACGGCGCATCATGGTCCCCAAGAAGAAGGCGCACAGCAAAAAGGCGCCCCGGCTATAGCCAGGACGCCTTTTCACGTTTGTAGCGTGGTGGGCAATGGGCTTTTTTCAGCCCATCCTGGTCAGCTTTCGGTGTTTGCTTTCGCCGCAGCAGCCGCAGCCTGAGCCTTGACATCGCTGGGGCGTGGATCGCGACGTTCGACGATACGCGCCGATTTGCCGCGACGACCGCGCAGGTAGTACAGTTTCGCACGCCGCACGACACCGCGACGCACGACGGTAATCGAATCGATGTTGGGCGAATACAGCGGGAATACGCGTTCCACGCCTTCACCGAACGAGATCTTGCGAACGGTAAAGTTCGATCCGAGGCCACGGTTCGAACGCGCGATCACCACGCCTTCATAGGCCTGGACGCGGGTCCGTTCACCTTCGACAACGCGCACGCCGACGCGCACGGTGTCACCGGCGCGAAACGCGGGGACGTCCTTCTTGGACAGGAATTCGGCAATGGCTTCAGCTTCAAGCTGCTGAATCAGGTTCATTTTTTGTCGTCCGTCGTTCCATGCTGCGCACCAGAGGCAGACTGGACCCGAACGCCTGTATGACGTTCCCAAAGGTCCGGCCTGCGTAGCCGGGTATCGACCTCAGCCTGGGTTTGACGCCAGGCAGCGATCTTCGCATGATCCCCCGATCGCAGCACTTCAGGGATCGTGCGCCCTTCCCATTCACTGGGCCGGGTATAGTGGGGGTATTCGAGAAGACCGTTTTCAAACGATTCCTCGTGCCCACTGGAAGCCGCGCCCATTACGCCGGGAAGCAGCCGAATGCAAGCATCGAGCAAAATCAGCGCACCGCACTCCCCGCCGGACAGGACAACGTCGCCCACCGCGATCTCCTCGACATCGCGCCCGGCGAAAATCCGCTCGTCAAACCCCTCAAATCGCCCACACACCACAGTCACCCCAGGCCCCGCCGCCAGCGCCCGCACACGCGCCTGGGTCAGTGGTGCCCCGCGCGGCGTCATCGCGACTACAGGGGCGTCAGGGTGCAGTGTACGGGCATGATCGATCGCATAGGCGAGCACATCGGCCTTCAGCACCATACCGGCGCCGCCGCCTGCGGGCGTGTCATCGACGGTGCGGTGCTTGTCGGTGGCGAAATCGCGGATCTGGACGGTATCGAGCGACCACGTCCCCTCGCCCAGCGCGCGCCCGGCCAGGCTATGGCCGAGCGGGCCCGGGAACATGTCGGGGTAGAGCGTGAGAATGGTGGCGGCGAAGGTCACTCGAAAATCTCACGATCTTGCTTCTGGGTTTTTCGGGAGATGAATTTGAACATAAGCGCGCACGTGAGCAGGCCAGCAAAAAACAGACATGCAAGCGTGCCAAAAATCAACTCAACAATCGCGAATACCATTCTGCAACCATCATCACCGCAGATCGTCGGTGCCTTGACATCCACGATGCTGGCGGCGGCTGGTAACAACAAAAGCGTGGGAATAGCCGCCGCACTAACAATAGACACTCGCAATTTGGACCAGTCTGGACGGCGGCCTTTTAACGACAATGCTATCAGTGGCGGAGGCAACAACATGGCGCAGAAGACCAGAGCGACAATCACAGCGTCCAATCCTCGACCACCAACCCTGGAATATCCGAGAAATCGGCGACATTATTGGTGACGACGATCGCATCGAGGCTAAGTGCATGCGCGGCGAGCAAGCGATCAAACCGGCCACGCCGAAACGGCAGCGTCGCATAAGCACGCGCCGCCGCCTCGTCGAACGGTTCCAGCGGGATAGCAGTCAGCAATGCATCAAGCGCCTCTGGCGGGGGCGGCTTGCCGCGTCCGGTGCCCAGCGCGACTTCGGCAAATGTGATTGTCGACATTGCAATCGATCCGGCGTCGGCCGCCGCAATTCGCGCAATTACAGGCGACTGGGCGTCAGACAGCGCAAAAATGACGCAATTCGCGTCGATCAAATAACGGATCACGCGTCGGTATCACCAGCCGCACGCGCCGCGATCGCGCTCGGTCGCTCCTCGAATTCGCGCAATTCGGGGGGCAGCGGTTTCAGCCATGGCGCCTTGCCGGCAAAGCCGCTGACATCGATTCCCTGGCGCGGCACAGGTTTGCGGCTTAGAACCAGATCGTTACCCTCTTCGCGCACCGTCCAGTCGGCGCCCGGTTCGACGCGCAGCGCAGCAGGCATCCGGATCGCCACCGAATTGCCCGATTGAAAGCTCTTTGCTGGGTATTCCTGGCCCATTGACCGCTCCTGTATATACACCGCGTATATACATTTTAGCAGATTTGTCCAGTCAGGGCTTTGCGCCAGGCACGAAATTGTACCGCAACGCCTGCAGCGTAATCGGGCGCGTCGGCGCAAGGATGACGGTGCCCTCGATCGTGCCGCGTTCGCACGTCCAGATGAACGTGCCCATCATCGCGTGATCAGGACGGATCGGCGCCGAAGTTTCACAGCGGCCCGATTTTTCCTTGGTCTCGCGCAAAACCTTGACCCAGTTCGCATCGCTGCGATCCATCGGAAAGTTCATCGCGACTTTCCCGCTCAACGGCGCGACAGTGCCATCGGCCCACACATCGCCGGCGGCCGCGTAAAACGTGGCGAGCGCAGGCGACACCACCGGCGCAGGGCGCTTCAGCAGGCCCTGTTGCAGCATCAGCACCGCGCTGTCCCACACCGGCGCGGTCGGGCCCGCATACGTCTTGTTGGCCAGCGCAAAGAGCGCCACGCCGAATTCGGGCAGCAGCAATACGTGGCTGCCATAGCCAGGATAGCCGCCGCCGTGGTTGAGTGTCAGGCCCAGTTCGCAATCCTGCATCACGCGCCAGCCCATGCCATAGGCGAGCGCGCCCGGGCATGCGGTTGCGCCGCTGGCGCCATAGCGGTGCGACACCGACACGAAATTCTGGCCAATGGCGATCTGCCGCACAGTGCCGCGCTTGACCGGACCGGTGTCGGGATCGTCACGCGGCGGCCAGGCCGACAGCAGGAATTCCAACCACTTGGCATAGTCGCGCGCGCTGACCGACAGCCCGCCCATCGAATTGAACGCGCCATCGGCCATCGTCGGCTCAAGCGCCCAGGCGTCGTTTTCCCAGCGATAGCCGAGCGCGCGCCGGTCCGACTGCAATTCGCGCACGTCATACCCGCTCGCGCGCATCCCCAGCGGCCACAGCAACGTGCGCTCGACATAATTGCGGTATGGCGCGCCGGTGACATTGGCGATCACGCGGCCCAGGATCGCATAGCCCAGATTGGCGTATTCATGGCGCATTTCGGGCGCGCGCGCGAATGGCACGCCGGCGGCGAGCAGTTTCGTGAACTCCGCCTGCGGCAAAGGCGTCTGGCGATCGCCCCACGGATCATCGGTCACAAACCCGGCGACGTGCTGCAGCAGGTCGCGGATCGTGATGCGCAGCGAATCGGCGGTGGCATTGCCCCAGCCGCGCATTTCCGGGACGTATTTTTCCGCCGGATCGTCGAGGCTCAGCAGGCCCTTGTCGCGCAGCGACAGGATCGACAGCGCGGTGAACGCCTTGGTCATCGATGCGATGCGGAACAGCGTGTCCTGAGTGACCGGCTGGTGCGCGGTCAGGTCCTGCACGCCGATGCCGCGCACATAGGCCAGCTGGCCGTCGGCGACCACGCCGTAGACCATGCCGGGGACATGGTTTTCCGACATCCATTTGGCGAAAATCGCGTCGATCCGGGGTTCAATCGCGGTCAGCGCGCTCGGGGCGGGCTGGACTTGCGCGCCGGCGGGTGATGCGGCCATCGTGGCCATTGCGATCGCGGCGATCAGTGATTTTGCGCGCATGTCCGACCCCAGTTTTCCCAACCTGGCGCATTCTGACCATGTCAAAGCTCGCGCGTCAACGCTGGCTCGGCGCCCTAGTAGCCCCACCAACCGAGTCATTCCCGCGGACGCGGGAATCCAGGTCCGACGTTGCGATGGCGTGCACCTGTGCGGTCATCACCCAGCGCCCTGGATTCCCGCGTCCGCGGGAATGACTCAGTTGATTGGGTTGGCTAAGTTCTTTGTATTCATAGGCTTGGCGGGCGCTGAATGCGCCGCGCGGAGTAAACTCCGCTCAGTCTTCCGCCCAGGCAGCGGTGATCACCAGACGGTGGTCATCCCATTCGGGCACTGCTTCGGTGCGCACGGGCACCATGAACGTTTTGCCATCAGGCCGACGCACTTCGAGCACATCGCCAGCACCGAAATTGTCGATCGCGATGCACGTGCCAAGGTCCGCGCCGTCGGTCGATACCGCAGGCAGGCCGATCACGTCGGCGTGGTAATATTCGCCCTCACCCAGTGGCGGCAGCGCCGAGCGCGGGACCACGAGTGTGGTCCCGCGCAAGGCTTCTGCGCCATTGCGATCGGTGCATTCGGCCAGGCGAGCAATGCCGCCGCCCTTGCCGTCATCGCGCACCGCGGTCAGCGTCAGCCGACCATCGTTGAACGCGCCGGCCTGGTTGAGGTGGCGGCGCAAAGCCACCACCCCATCACCAAACAGCTTGAGCCGGACTTCGCCGCCCACACCATGCGCACCAGCGATGGCTGCCAATGTGACCGGCTTGTCCAAGATCAGGCTTCCGTCGCTTCAGCAGCTTCAGGTTCTGCAGCCGCTTCGGGCTCAGGTGCCTTTGCAGCTTCGGCAGCTTCAGCAGCCTTCTTGGCCTTGTCTTCAGCGCGTTCCTTGGCTTTCTTGCCTGGTTCGCCAGCGGCCGGGTTGTTGGTCGCGGTGCGTTCCTTGATGCCGGCCTTGTCGAGCAGGCGGGCAACGCGGTCGGTCGGCTGCGCGCCAACGCCGAGCCAGTAACGCACGCGATCTTCGATCAGGCGAACGCGGGTTTCATCGTCCTTGGCCAGCAGCGGGTTGTACGTGCCAACCTGCTCCAGATACTTGCCGTCGCGCGGAGCGCGGCTGTTGGCGATGACGATCTTGTAATAAGGGCGCTTTTTGGAACCGCCACGCGACAGCCGCAGAGAAACAGACATCAGATAAACCTTTCATAAGAATTTTAAAAAACGATAGACTTCAATTATTTACGCTTGAGCAAATCACCCAGGTTGGATGGCATGTTGCCCAGGCCCGGCAGCTTTCCGCCGCCTCCGCCAAGGCCACCAAGGCCGCCCATTCCGCCACCGAGCCCGGCAAGGCCGCCCGGCCCCATCTGCTGGTCCAGGCCAGGCATAGCCTCGCCCATGCCGCCTTTGCCAAACATCGCCGCCAGGCCTTTCAATCCGCCCATTTTGCGGATCTGCTTCATCGCGCGCGCCATTTCCTGATGCATTTTCAGGATCTTGTTCACGTCCTGCACTTGCGTGCCCGAACCCTTGGCGACGCGGATCTTGCGCTTGGCGTTCAACAATTCGGGCTTGGCGCGTTCTTTCGGCGTCATCGATCCGATGATCGCATCCATCCGCAGCAGGACCTTGTCGTCCATGCCCGAGCCCGCCATCGCCGCCTTGGCCTTCTTCATGCCCGGCATCATGCCCGCCAGCGCGCCGAGGCCGCCCATGCGCTGCATCTGGCGCAATTGCGTGCGCAGGTCGTTCATGTCGAATTCGCCCTTCGACATGCGCTGGGCCAGGCGTTCGGCTTCGTCGGCATTGACCGCCGCGGCGGCCTTTTCGACGATCGAAACGATATCGCCCATGCCGAGGATACGGCCGGCAACACGCACCGGATCGAACGCTTCGAGCGCGTCGAGCTTTTCGCCGGTGGCCGCAAATTTGATCGGCTGCCCGGTAACCGCGCGCATCGACAGCGCCGCGCCGCCGCGCGCATCGCCGTCCATGCGGGTCAGCACCACACCGGTCAGCGGCACTTGCGCGGAGAAGTTCTGCGCAACGTTGACCGCGTCCTGCCCGGTCAGTGCATCGACCACCAGCAGCGTTTCGCGCGGGGACGAAATTGCACCGACGGCCTTCATTTCGTCCATCAGCGCCTGATCGACATGCAGGCGCCCTGCGGTGTCGAGCAGCAGCACATCGACTGCCTGCAACCGGGCGGCATGCAGCGCGCGCGTCGCGATTTCGGTCGGCTGTTGCCCGGCGATGATCGGTAATGTCGCCACGCCAACCTGGCCACCGAGCACGGCAAGCTGTTCCTGCGCCGCCGGACGATTGACGTCGAGCGAGGCCATCAGGACTTTCTTGCCCTGGCGGTCCTTCAAAAACTTGGCGATTTTCGCAGTGCTGGTGGTCTTGCCCGAGCCTTGCAGGCCGACCATCATGATCACCACCGGCGGCACCGCGGTCAGGTCGAGTTCGACCAGGCCGCCACCGAGCACTTCGACGATCGCATCGTGGACGATCTTGACGACTTGCTGGCCGGGCGTGACCGAGCGCAGAACCTGCTGCCCGATCGCCTGTTCGGTAACGCCATCGACAAACCGGCGCACCACCGGCAGCGCGACATCGGCCTCCAGCAGCGCGATGCGCACTTCGCGCATGGCGGCGCGCACGTCCTCTTCGGACAGCGCGCCACGGCCGCGAAGGCGGTCGAATACACCGCTCAGCCGGTCTGACAGACTATCGAACACTACGTGCAACTCCTGCCAATCAAGGGCCCAGGTACAAAAACGCAAAAAACACCGGTGGGCGAAACCTCGCCGACCAGCGTTTCACAATTGCGCCACCAAGGCCAAATGCGAATCTATCGAAGCGACGATGAGCGTCGTTTCAGACCGCGCCCCTAAGCGAACTGTAGTCATTTGGCAAGCAACCGCTGCGCTTGCCGGTAAAACCCCGCACAAGGCCCGTCCCATTTAACCGAAATTTCAGCAACCTTGGTTAAATCGTGACCGATATCTGATACAAAGGACAGCACTCCCTCGATCATGGCGCGCCAGGCTTTCCAGCTTCGGACCAATAGCGGCACGGCGATCAGCCGGACCGAGCGCGATATCGTGGCGATCGGCATCATCTTTGCCGCGCTGATCCTGTTCGTCGGCACCGGTTCGTCGGTGTTCATCGGCCTCGTGCGGCACTGGCTGTTTGGCGAAATCAACGACGATGCGGTGCTGAGCTCCGCGCTGTTGTTGAATATCGCGCTGATCATGTTTGGCTGGCGCCGCTATGTCGACTTGAAGCGCGAAGTCGCCGCGCGAAGCGCGGCCGAGGCGGCTGCACTGCGCCTTGCTGATACCGACCCGCTGACCGGGCTGGAAAACCGCCGCAGCTTCGACGCAGCGCTGCCCCGTCTCGCGCAAAAGACCGCGCAGGCCGGCGGCAGCCTGGCGCTGATCCTGATCGATCTCGACCGTTTCAAACATGCCAATGACGCGCATGGCCACCATACCGGCGACGCGGTGCTGATCGAGGCGGCACGGCGCGCGCAAGCGATCCTCAGTGTCGATGCGATGCTGGCGCGGCTGGGCGGCGATGAATTCGCCGCACTGGTGCCATTTGCCAAAGGCGCCGATGTGCTAGGCCTGGCCGAACGGTTTGCGGCGCGCATCGGCACCGCGATTGCCCATCCGATCGAATGCGGCGACAATCTCGTGACGGTCACCGCCTCGATCGGGGTCGCATGCGACACGATGATGCCGGACCGCGCCGCCTCCGGTGGCTTTGGCGCAATGCTGATGCATCAGGCCGATGTCGCGATGTACCAGGCCAAGAAAGCGGGTCGCAATCGCCATTGCTGGTTCGATCCGGCGATGGAAACCGCGATGCTCGAACGCGGGCGGCTGGAGCAGGCGATCCGCCACGGCCTCAAAAATGGCGAATTCAGGCCGCATTATGAAAAACAGGTCGACCTGGCCGATGGCACGATCACCGGGCTCGAAATGCTGGCGCGGTGGCAGTCGCCGGATCTCGGCGTAATCGGCCCCGACGTGTTCGTGCCGATCGCCGAGGACATCGGGGTGATGCCCGAATTGTCCGAAGCGCTGATCCGCCAGGCGCTGGTCGACGCGGCCGAATGGGCGCCGCACCTGACCCTGGCGATCAACATTTCGCCCGTGCAATTGCGCGATCCGTGGTTTGCCCAGCGCCTGCTGAAACTCCTGATCGAGGCGCGCATGCCGCCGCACCGGCTCGATGTCGAAATCACCGAAGAATGCCTGACCGAAAACCTGACTTTGGTCCGCTCGCTGATCACTTCGCTGCGCAACCAGGGCGTGCGCATCAGCCTCGACGACTTCGGCCATAGCGCATCGAGCATGGCGCATCTGCGAACTTTGCCGTTCGACCGCATCAAGATCGACCGCAATTTCATCGCCGGCCTCGGCCAGAGCCGCGACAGCGCCGCCGTGGTCGAGGCGATCACCGCGATGGGCCGCGGCATGGACCTGCCGATGACCGCAGAAGGTATCGAGTCGGCCCAGATCCTCGCCGAACTGCGCAAATTGGGCGCGTTCCAGGGCCAGGGTTACGTCTATGGCCAGCCGCTGTGCGCCGACGATCTGCGCCGCGAGTTGACCGAACTGGACTTGCTCGCCGTCAAACCCACCGAACCGCCAACGACGGGCCAGGCAAGCGTCGGGCGCCACCGCGCATAATGCGGGCCCAGAATCAGGTTTCGGAAGCCACCGGCATGTTATAGTAGCCCGCGCCATGCACGTACCGTTTCGCAAGATGCATGGCCTGGGCAACGACTTCGTCGTGATCGATGCGCGCGTGTGCGCCATCGGGATCACCGCGCGCCGCGCCGCCGCGCTGGCCGATCGCCAGACCGGGATCGGCTGCGACCAGTTGATCGTGCTCGAACCATCCACGGACGCCGACGTGCGCATGCGCATTTTCAACCCCGATGGCGGCGAAGTCGAATCCTGCGGCAATGCCAGCCGCGCGATCGGCCTGCTGCTCGCCGACGAGCGCCCCGATGGCGCAACGCGGATCGAAACGCTGGGCGGCACGATCGTCGCCCACGCCGGCGCCCACGGCATCAGCGTCGCGATGGGCGTCCCCCGCTTTGGCTGGGACGAAATCCCGCTGGCCTATCCGATGGACACGCTGTCGCTGCCCGTAGGCTGGGACGAACTGGAAACGCCGGTCGCGGTCAATGTCGGCAATCCGCATGTCGTCTTCTTCGTGCCCGATTGCGACGCGGTCGATCTCGCGCGGCTGGGTCCTATCATCGAAACCGACCCGCTGTTTCCGCAGCGGATAAATGTCAATGTCGCGACCCTGACCGCGCCCGATGCGATCAATCTGCACGTGTGGGAACGCGGCGCCGGCCTGACGCGCGCCTGCGGCACCGGCGCCTGCGCCACCGCGATCGCGGCGATGCGCCGCCGCCTGACCGGCCGCAAAGTCGTCGTGACCCTGCCGGGCGGTCCACTGACGATCGAATGGGATGCCGCCGACCAGATCATCATGACCGGCCCCGCCACGACCAGCTTTACCGGCGAATTCGACGAGGCCGACTACCCGGCATGACCCATGGTGCTTCCGAAACCGTGGTCACGCTCGGCTGCCGGCTCAACCTCGCCGAAAGCGAGACGATCCGCACGATGCTGAATGGCGCGCCCGGTCACACCGTGGTGGTCAATTCCTGCGCGGTCACCGCCGAGGCCGTGCGCCAGTCGCGCCGCGCGGTACGCCGCTTGCGCCGCGATAACCCCGATGCGCATCTGGTCGTGACCGGCTGTGCCGCGACGATCGACCCCACAGGCTTTGGCGCAATGCCCGAAGTCGATGCGGTCGTACTCAACCCCGCCAAGCTTCTGCCACCAACCTGGGCGGCCCCTGCCCGGCCCAACGCCGCACCCTCCGTGCATCACACCCGCGCCTTCGTTCCGGTCCAGACCGGCTGCGACCACGCCTGCACGTTCTGCATCATTCCCGCCGGCCGCGGCGCCAGCCTGTCGAGCCCGATCGCCGACGTGATCCGCCGGATCGACGCGCACCTGGCGCATGGCGTAAACGAAGTCGTGCTGACCGGCGTCGATGTCACCGGCTGGGGCGCAGACCTGCCCGGTGCGCCCCGGTTTGGCGATCTGGTCGCGGCAATCCTGCTCGCGTTTCCCGCCCTGCCCCGGCTGCGGCTATCGTCGCTCGATGGCGTGGAAATCGACGATCACCTGTTCGACATCCTGACCGGCGAAGCCCGCGTGATGCCGCATGTCCATCTGTCGCTGCAATCGGGCGACGACATGATCCTGAAACGAATGAAGCGCCGCCATTCCCGCCATGACGCGGTCGACCTGGTCAAGCGCCTGATCGCGCGTCGCCCCGAAATCGCGATCGGCGCCGACCTGATCGCCGGATTTCCGACCGAAACCGACGCCATGCACGCCAACAACCTGAGCCTGATCGCCGCCGCCCGCGTCGTCCACGGCCATATCTTCCCCTACTCCCCGCGCCCCGGCACCCCGGCCGCGCGCATGCCCCAGGTCGATCCGGTGATCGTCCGCGCCCGCGCCGCCGAACTGCGCGCCGCGGTCGCCTCTGCGCGCGCGACCTGGCTGCAGACTTTGGTGGGTCGCCCTCGCGAAGTGCTTGCCGAACGCGACGGCACCGGCCATTCGGGCGAATTCGCAGGATACCGCCTGCCCCCCGGGACCACGGCCGGCCAATTGGTCACGCTGACCCCCACGCATATTTCCGAAGGACTGCTGGCATGAGTAGCGAAACCTGGAGCGACCGCCTGCTCGGCGGCCTGCGGCAGACCCGCGAACGGCTGGCCGACAATCTGTCGGGTATCACCGGCGGCGGAAAACTGTCCGATGCGCAGCTCGACGATATCGAAGACGCACTGATCGCCTCCGACCTGGGCCCCCGCGCAGCAGCCCGCATCCGCGCAACCCTGGCGCAAGGCAAGTTCGAAGCCGGCCTCGATGAAGCCGCGCTGCGAAAGGCGGTCGCCGGCGAGATCGAAGCGATCCTGAAACCCGTCGCAAAACCACTCGACATCATCGCCTTCCCCCGCCCGCAAGTCATCCTGGTGATCGGCGTCAACGGCTCGGGCAAGACCACCACGATCGCCAAGCTCGCGCATCTGTTCCAGGAACAGGATTACGCGGTGATGATCGCCGCCGGCGATACCTTCCGCGCCGCCGCCATCGGCCAGTTGCGCGTCTGGGCCGACCGCCTGGGCGTGCCGATCATATCCGGCGCAGAAGGCGGCGACCCAGCCTCGATCGTGTTCGACGCAGTCAAGGCCGCGACCGAAGCCGGCACCGACGTCCTGATCGTCGACACCGCCGGCCGCCTGCAAAACAAGCGCGAACTGATGGACGAACTGGCCAAAATCCGCCGGGTCCTGGGCCGCCTCAACCCCGCCGCGCCGCACGACGTCGTGCTCGTGCTCGACGCCACAAACGGCCAGAACGCCCTGCAACAGATCGAAACCTTCCGCGCCGTCGCCGGCGTCACCGGCCTGGTCATGACCAAGCTCGACGGCACCGCACGCGGCGGCGTCCTGGTCGCGGCCGCCGAACAATACGGATTGCCGATCCACGCCATCGGCGTCGGCGAAAAAATCGATGACTTGCGCCCGTTCGACCCCGCACTGGTCGCCCGGGTCATTGCCGGAGATGTTCAGTGACGACGAATAAAAGTGTAAAATCGTCCTGGATCAATCTCCTGGTCGATTACGGCCCCCTGCTCGTATTCTTCCTCGCCTATCGCCACTTCAACCCCAAAGGCGGCGACCCAGGCGTCGCCGCAGTGGTCGCCGTCACAAAAAGCACGATCGCCTTCATGGTCGCCACCGTCCTCGCGCTGATCATCTCGAAATGGCGCCTGGGCAAAATCTCGCCAATGCTCTGGCTCTCCTCGACCCTGATCATCGGCTTCGGCGCCCTGACCGTGTTCCTCGGCGACCCGACCTGGATCCAGATCAAGCCAACCGTCGTCTATGTCCTCTTCGCCGCAATCCTGTTCACCGGCCTGCGCTTTCGCCGCGCCATGCTCAAGGACCTGCTGCAATCCGCATTCGACGGCCTCAACCACGAAGGCTGGCTCAAACTCTCGCGCAACTGGGCGTGGTTCTTCACCTTCCTCGCCGTGTTCAACGAAGTCCTGCGCCACATGTACAACAAGGATAACGGCGGGTTCGAAACCTGGCTGACGATCAAGGTATGGGGCGTAACCGCGCTGTCGTTCCTGTTCACCTTCGCACAGGTGCCGATGCTGATGCGCCACGGGTTGGGCGATGTGTCCGAGGCCGAGACCGAAGTTCCGCACGACTAGGCGTCGGAAGAGCCTCCGGCGGGCAAGGGTTACCCTTGCATCCCATGACCGTCTTGACCGGCGTGTCGCCCGAGCCTTTTACCCCGCCGCAAAGCGGCTTAAAAACCTGCCGCTGCGCGGCGGGACGCAGACGTAAAACTGGCACGCAGTTCTGGACGGTAACGGGTCCCTAGGGCAATGGCCCTAGCCGCCGGAGGCCCTTCGTCCCCCTCCCAGAAAACGTTTGCCGATGCGTAGTTCTACGTGCGCAAATTTTCCCCGAACCTTAATTCGGCGCCTGTATCCCGATTGTCGGGCAACACACAATCTGACTGATCCAAACCGAGTCTGGACATAGATCGCACCCGCCGTGCTGGCGGTTGCGGGTGTGCGCCTGTCACTTCGGACCTTCGAGTATTTCGGCAAAACTGGGCTAAACCAACTAAAAACGGGCGGCGATCATGAACACCAAAATCACCTTTGCCACTGCGGTGGCGGCTTGCGCATTGTTCATCGGCAACACGGCATATGCTTCCGATGGCACGATAACCTTCACGGGCGCCATTACGGCGGCGACGTGTACCGTGAAATTGAACGGCGGCAGCACGGCCAGTGGCGTGGTGACATTGCCTACGGTCTCGAACACGGTCCTGGCCAGCGTCGGCGCAGTCGCGGGCGCGACGTCGTTTGCGATCAACCTGAGTTCTTGCACGACCGGCAAGACCGTCAACACGTACTTCGAAGCAGGGACGACGGTCGACCTGGTTACGGGCGCGCTGATCAATGCGGGCACGGCGACCAATGTCGAAGTCCAGGTCCTGACCGCAGCAGCGGTTCCGATCGCGGTCGGCAGTTTTGCGCAGGCATCGGACACGGGCCTCAACACGACATCGTCTGCGAGCGGCACGCTGAACTACATCGCGCGCTATTATGCGCTGGGCGCGAGCACGGCCGGGACGGTGACGTCGGCTGTGACGTATTCGATTACCTACAACTAAGCCAATCCGCAAATTCCCGCTAAAAAGGGGGGCCGGACGCTATGCACATGGCAATCCGAACCTGTTGTCGTGCCTGCGATCTGGCCGTCCGGCTGTTGACCATGGCGTTTATCGCCATGGTCACGACTGGATCGGGCGCGCACGCTGCGGTCATTATCGACGGCACGCGGGTGATCTATCCGGGCGACCGGCGCGAAGTGTCGGTCAGCCTGCATAATGTCGGCGATCTGCCGGCGCTGGTCGAAGTGTGGATCGACGCGGGCAATGACAAATCGCTGCCCAACGATGCCAGCGCGCCGATCGTGGCGACGCCGCCGCTGTTTCGGATGAACCCGTCGCAGGGCCAGACGCTGCGCTTGATCTATACGCAGGCGGCGCTGCCGGCGGACCGGGAATCGGTGTTTTGGTTGAATGTGCTGGACATTCCGCCGCGCGAGAAGCCCAATCCCGATGCGCCAAACCATCTGGAAATGGCGTTTCGCCATCGGTTGAAGATTTTCTATCGGCCGGCGGGCATGAAGGGCGACGCTGCGACTGCGGCAAAGGCCGTGGTGTGGACTGTGACGCACGGCGCCGATGGTTCTGCGCTGGTCGCGCGCAATCCAACGCCGTTTTTCATCTCGCTGGTCAGCGCCGACGTCACTGCTGGCGCGATGCAGGATCATGCGCATACCGACATGCTGCCGCCCCAATCGAGCACACGGCTTGCGCTTTCGCGCGCCGATTTTCATGGCCCGGCCACTGTCAAATACAGCTTTATCAATGACTTCGGCTCTGTCGTGAACGGCAGCGCCAATGCAGATGCTGCGCCGTAAACGGCCGGCAATGTGCCCAGACCCCATCATCACCCCGCAACGGCGGTCCGCCTGGCACCATGTCCTGGTCACAGTCTTGGCGGCGTGGGCGGCATTGGTCATGCTGGCGCTGCCCGGCATGGTGCATGCGGCGGCTGCGGCGGCGACTGGCGATGTCGAATTCAACGCCGATTTCCTGCAATCCAGCGGCACGGCAAAGGCCGATATCTCGCGGTTTTCCAAGGACAATGTCGTGCCGGCCGGGGATTACACGGTGGATCTGCGGGTCAATGGCGATTGGCGTGAACGCGCGAACCTGCGCTTTACCGTGCCGCCGGGCGGGACGAACGCCAAGCCATGCCTGACCCTGCCGACGCTTATGCGCATCGGTCTCAATGTTTCCGCAATTCCGCCCGCGCAGCGCCCCGCGTCGTGGCACAGGCAGAAGTACAAGCACAGGCACAGATACGTCGGAAATCCAAACACTTGCGTCGATATCGAGCGCGTGGTGCCAGGCGCGACGGTGTCGTTCGACATGGCCACGCTGACGCTGTCGCTGTCGCTGCCCCAGGCAGTCGTGCGCCACCGCCCGACCGGCTATGTCAGCCCGGAATCGTGGGCCAAGGGCGTGAATTCGTTCACCCTGGCCTATGACGCCAATGTGTTTCACACGACCTATTCGGGCATTTCCACGACCAGCGTTTACGCCGGACTGACCGCAGGCCTGAACATCGGCGACTGGCACTTTCGAGACAGATCGGCGCTCAGCGGCACGAACGGCCACTGGACCTGGCAGAATATCGCCGCCTATGTCGAGCGCGACCTGCCCGGGCTCCAATCGAGCCTGACCGTGGGCGATGCGTTCACCGATGGCGCGGTGTTCGACAGCGTCGGGTTTCGCGGCGTGGCGCTGGGCACCGACGATCGCATGCGCCCGGATTCGATGACCGGCTATGCCCCCGTAGTGCGCGGCATCGCGCGGACCAATGCGCGCGTGCGCATTACGCAGCATGGCGCGGTGCTGCTGGAAACCACCGTCGCGCCGGGCGCGTTCGAAATCGCCGATCTTTACCCCACGGGCTATGGCGGCGACCTGCTGGTCACGGTGTACGAATCCGATGGCAGTCAGCAAAGCTTTACAGTGACTTACTCGTCGCTGGTCCAGCTGCTACGCCCCCACATCTGGCGCTATAGCCTGGCCGCGGGCAATTTGCAGGTCAATGGCTTGCGGACCGCCGACCGGTTTATCCAGGGCGCCGTGCAGCACGGGATTTCCGACGCACTCACGACATATGCCGGCGGGCAAACGGCTGCCGGGTATGGCGCGGTCCTGGTCGGCACGGCGCTGAACACACCGCTGGGCGGACTTGCGCTCGATGCGACGCTGGCGCGCACGCATCTGCCCGCGACAAGCCTTGCCCCCGACCAGGTCCGACAAGGATACAGCGTGCGGCTGAGTTACAGCAAGATCGTGCCCGGAATCCGCACGAATATCGCACTATCGGCCTATCGCTATTCGTCGGGCGGTTTCTGGTCTTTGCAGGACGCCATGGCGAACCGTGATGCGGTTCGGGAAAATGTCGGATTGCCGGATGTCAACGCTTCGACCGTGGCGGGCGCGATCATGCGGCAGCACAGCCGTTTCCAGATCAATGTCGCGCAGAATTTACCAAAACATTGGGGCAATTTGTACCTGAATGGTTCGACGACGCGCTATTACGGCACTGACGGCGTGATGGGGCCCGACAATGTCACGCAATACCAGGCCGGGTACAACAATGTCGCCAGTTTCGGCAAGATGAACGTCAATTACGGGCTGGCACTTCGCGCCAACGTGATGACGTGTCCGGCCGTACCGACAAGCGCATGCTGTTCAATCTGTCGGTCGCACTTGGCCAAAAACCCAATTCGCCGCGCGTGACGGTCAACCTGGCCAACGATCGCGGCGGCGAAGTGGCGAATGGCGCATCGCAGACCAGCGGCCAGGTCTCGGTCAACGGCACGCTCGGGACCAATGGCCAGATCAGCTATGGCACCGACCTCAATTTCGCCCCCGGCGCCGACGCCGTCTCGGTCAACGGCGCCTATCGCGCGCAATTCGGCACGCTGACTGCGGGCGGCAGCGCTGGCACGGGTTTCCGCGAAGGCGCATTCGGCATCAGCGGCGGCATTGTCGTCCATCCCGGCGGCGTGACCATGACCAGCATGCTGGGCGACACGATCGCGATCGTCGATGCGCCCGGTGCAAAAGGCGCCAGCGTCGCCACAGGCACCGGCACGCGGATCGATGGCAAGGGCTACGCCGTCGTCCCCTACCTGCTGCCCTATCGCGAGAATCAGGTGGCAGTCGATCCGCACGGCACATCGATGAATGTCGAAATGCAGGTCACCAGCCAGCAAGTCGCGCCGCACGCCAACGCCGTGGTCATGCTGCATTTCCCGACGACGATCGGCACGGGCGTCATGTTCGAGGCACATATGCCGGGTGGCGGATCGGTGCCGTTTGGCGCGTCGGTATCGGTCGCACACCAGCCCGACGCCGGGATCGTCGGCCAGAACGGGCAGATTTTCCTGCGCGGGGTTGCGCCGGTCGGCCGCGTGGACGTGACCTGGGGCGCAGGCTCCGACGCGCACTGCGGCTTTGCCTATACCTTGCCAAAACCCACCGCAGCGATGCCCCTGATCAGGATAAACAGCACATGCCTGCCAAACTGATTGCCCGGCTGCTCGCGCCGCTGGTCCTGCTGCTGGCGCTGTTCGCGCCAATGCCGGCCAGCGCGGTGACGATCACGCTCGGCCCGTCGGCGATGCAATTGAGCCCGGGAGGTCCGTATTCGCAAGCGCGCAATGCCGCCGTCGGAACGGTGATCGCAACCGCGACCTCTTCGATCTCGGTCCTCGGATTGAGCGGCACATGCTCGCTGACCGCAATATTCCTCTCCGCGTCGCCGGCAAGCGGCAACACCTATACGACCGGCGTGGCGGGCCTCGGCGTCAATCTGTATTACATCATCGGCGGCACCAAGACCCAGATCACCCCGGGATTGGGACTGAACCTGCCGGTCACGCCGGCGAACCCTGGCCCCATTACCATAGAGGCCGACCTGATCGTAACCGGACCGGTCGCGTCGGGATCGCTGACCGCCCTGCCCAATGTCACCGTGACATTCGCCGCGCTTGGCCTGGGCTGCGGCGTGTTGAACCTCACCGCCCAGACGTTCTACGTCACCGCGACGACCCCGACCGTCTCCGCGCTGAGCTGCACCGTCAGCCTCCCCACGCTCACCGTCACCCTGCCCACCGTCTCCACCCAGACGCTGACCGCATCCGGCCTGACCGGCGGCGCGACAAACTTCACCCTCCTGCTGAATTGCAACGGCACTGGTACCGGCATCTACGTCACGCTGACCGACGCCACGCTCGTGTCCAACACATCGACTCTGCTCAGCCTGACCCCGCTTTCCACCGCGACAAATGTCAAACTGCAGATCCTCAACAGCAGCGGTTCCGCGGTCAGCTATGGCCCGGATTCCGCCTCGATCGGCGCGCTGAACCAGTGGTTTGTGGGATCGTCATCGGCGGCTTCGAACATTCCGATGGTTGTGCAGTATTATGCTACGGGGGCTGCTACTGCTGGGTCGGTGTCTGCGCTGGCTACGTTTACGTTGAGCTATCAGTAGCTTGGGGCTTACGCCATTGGCGCTAAGGTAAACCAAAATCCCCCAAACCCGCTCGTGCTGAGCTTGTCGAAGCATGCGCGCGAGGTCAGTTCTGGGCGCCCGGTCCAGGCATTGGGCTGGCCTCAGCGCGCATCCTTCGACGGGCTCAGGATGAGCGGGGATGGGAATGAGAGGCATTGCGACCATAACTTAGGGCGTATGGGATCAAGTCCGGGACGACGAATGGGTGAAGGCAGCGCCTCATTGCATTCGTGGGCCGTCTGCCTTGGTGTGTTTTGGTGGCGTTGTATCCGGCCGTCGCGCCGGAAGACAATGTCGTTACGCAAAAGCCCAAATGGACACGCAAAACCAGAAAGTAACGGGTTCCTAGGGCAATGGCCCTAGGCCGCCGGAGGCCCTTAGACGCCCGCCGGAGGCCCTTAAATCTTGATCTGGCTACCCAACTCAACAACCCGGTTCGTAGGCAACCGGAAAAACTCCATAGCGCTCGCCGAGTTACGCAGCATCCACGAGAACAGTTTTTCGCGCCACAGGGCCATGCCCGGGGTGTCGGATGGGAGCAGCGTCTGGCGTGACAGGAAGAAGCTGGTGCGCATCATGTCGAATGGGGCACCGCACAGGTCCATGCCTTTGAGGGCGCCGGGGACGTCGGTTTCTTCGAGGAAGCCGAAGCGCAGTTTGAGGCGGTAAAAGCCGTTGCCGAAGTCGCGGACGGCGGCGCGGGTGGCTGGGTCGACGAAGGGGGTGTCGACGATCTGGACGGTCATCAGGACGATGCGTTCGTGCAGGACTTTGTTGTGCTTCATGTTGTGGAGCAGCGCGGAGGGGACGCCGGCTGTTGCCGAGGCCATGAAGACGGCGGTGCCGGGGACGCGAATGGCGCTGGAGTGGGCTGATTTGGTGAACACTTCGAGCGGGATGCCGCTGGTGGCCATGTTCTTGCGCAGGAGGGCGCGGCCGCGGGACCAGGTCGTGAGCAGGATGAACACGACGACACCCATCAGCAGCGGGGCCCAGCCGCCATCGGGGACTTTGGTCATGTTGGAGGCGAGGTAGGCTGCGTCGACGACGAAGAACAGGGCGAGCAGCGGGATGGCGAAGACGGGTTTCCAGTGCCACAGTTTGAGGAGCACGACGGCGAGCAGGATGTTGTCGATCAGCATCGCGCCGGTGACGGCCACGCCGTATGTCGCGGTCAGGTTGGTCGAGCGCTGGAACACGACGACCATGACGATGACGGCGATCAGGAGCATGTGGTTGATCGCAGGGATGTAGATCTGGCCGAGGGCGTGGCTGGTATGGCGGATCGTCAGGCGGGGGATGAAGCCGAGCTGGATGCCTTGCTGGGTGACGGAGAACACGCCGGAGATTACGGCTTGCGAGGCGATTACCGCGGCGAGGCTGGCGAGGATCAGCAGCGGCCACTGGAACCAGTGCGGCGCGAGCAGGAAGAACGGGCTTTCGAGCGCGTCGTGGTCGCGCAGCAACAGCGCGGCCTGGCCGAGGTAATTGAGCACGAGCGCGGGCAGGACGACGGCGAGCCATGACAGGCGGATCGGGTTGCGGCCGAAATAGCCCATGTCGGCATAGAGCGCTTCGGCTCCGGTCACGGCCAGCACGGCTGCGCCCATCGCGAGGAAGCCGCGCCATGGGTCGGCGGCGAACATTTCGAACGCGAAATGCGGGGAGAGCGCGGCCAGGACTTGCGGGTGACTGGCCATGCTGAAGGCGCCGAGGACCGCGATCGTCGCGAAATAGGCGAGCATGATCGGGCCGAAGAAATAGGCGACGCGCGCGGTGCCGCGATTCTGGATCAGGAACAGCGCGATCAGGACGAGCACGACGATCGGGACGACCGCGTAGTGGTATTCGGGGCGATAGACGGCGACGCCCTCGATCGCGCCCATGACCGAGACGGCCGGCGTGATCATCGCATCGGCGTAGAACAGCGCGGTGGCGAGCACGCCGAGCAGGATCACGCCCTGCCCCCAGCGTTTTTCGGTGGTTTCGCGGTTGATCAGCGCGAGCAGTGCGAGGCTGCCGCCTTCGCCGCGATTGTCGGCGCGCATCAGGATGATCACGTATTTGAGCGTGACCATGATCAGCATCGACCAGAACATCAGGCTGATGATGCCATAGATATGCAGCGCATCGAGCGGCAGGCGGTGGCGCCCGGCGAATGTATCGCGCAGGGCGTAGAGCGGGCTGGTGCCGATATCGCCGAACACGACGCCCATGGCGCCGACGGCGAGGCGCGCCGCTTGCACGCCGCCGCGGCCACCGACCTTGCGCCCGTCGATCTCGCGGTGAATCCCGCGTGCTTCGACGAATTTCGGGACGGCGTCGGGCGTGGCGTCTGTAGTGGTATTCATCGCGCGACGGCCCCCGGCCTGTTACGCCTGGATACGGAAACCCGGTCCGGCGGCCGGCGCAGTAGCACCGTGCCGGGGGGGCGGCAATGGGGGTTGCGTTCCCGCATGAAACGCCGGGATTTCAACGCTGTGGCGGCGTGGGGCTGGGCTTGGCGTCGGCCGGTACGGCGTCGGGCGCGACAGGCGGCGGGGCTTTGCCTTCGCTCATCGCGATCAACTGGTCGAGTCGCGCCAGACGGGCGGCCAGGTCGGCATGGAACGGTGCGTCGGCTGGCGAGCGTTGGAGCAGGTCGGCCCACATCTTCCGCGCCTGCTCCAGGTGCCCGGATTGGATCAGCGCCATGCCCAGGAAGAACGGCGGGCCGGGATGCGCGGGGTTGATCTTGATCGCGCGGTCGAACGCGTATTTCGCCGCGGGGGTGATCTGGCCGTCGCTGTGCCCGGTCAGCGAATTGCCTAGCGCCACCCACAAGTCGGCATCTTTGGGGTGCAGCGCGGCCGCGTGGCTGAGGAAATCGGCGGCCGCACGGAACTGGCCCTGGCGGACCAGGGCATCGGCGACGACGAGCCATGACTGGTCTTCGCTGAATTTGGTGCCCATCTGCTGGCGCATGCGCAGCAGTGTCGCGTCGGCGGTGCGCTGGTCTTCGACCGCGGTCTTTGGCGCACCCGGAAGCCCGGGATGCCCCTGCACCGCGTATCCGGCCAGCCCGAACAGCAGCGCGGCGCCGGTGATTTCCCAGCCCGCGCGCGGCAATTTGAATACGAAGACGAGCAGCGCAAAGACGATGGCGGCCAGCGCGATGATCAGCACCCAGGTCATGCCTGTTCCCCCGAAACGGTCGTGCGCGCAAACCGTCCGCGCAGCAGCAGCGCGGCCACGACGAGGATCACCAGCGGCGCGGCAAACAGCGGCCAGGTGATCGGTTTGACTTGCGGGCTATAGGTCACATAGTCGCCATAGCGCGCGATCAGCCACTGGCGGATATGCTCGGGATCTTCGCCGGCGGCGATCCGCGTGCGCACTTCGCTGCGCATGTCGCCCGCGATCGGCGCGTCGGAATCGGCGATCGACTGGCTTTGGCACATTACGCAGCGCAGCGTGACCATCAGCGCCTTGGCTTTGGCTTCCTGTTCGGGATCGGCGAGTTGGCGATAGGCAAAGGGCGCGGGCGGCACGTCGGTCTGCGCCGCGACGGGCGCGGCAAAGGCGAGCAGCAGGCTTGCGATCAGCGCGGCCCTCATGATCCGGCTCCGGCGGCTTTCAACTTGTCGAGCAGCATGGGTACGTCTTCGGCGCGGATATCGCCGATATGCTGGTAACGGATCACGCCCTGGCCATCGATCACATACGTTTCGGGCACGCCCGACGAACCGATCGCGATCTGCACCGCGCGTTTGTCGTCGCGGCCGATCGCGGCGTAAGGATTGCCGTTGTTGACGAGGAAGCGCGCGAGGTCATCGGGCCGGTCGTGGATCGCCACGCCATCGACTTGCGCGCCGGCTTGCGCCAGCGCGGCGAGTTGCGGCGCCTCGGCGGCGCACGGCAGGCACCAGCTCGCAAAGACATTGAGCAGGTGCGGCTTTCCGGTGCGGAACGCGGCGGTGGTCAGGCCGGGGCGGTCGGCGGCGGCGGCGGGCAAGTCGAATTGCGGCAGCGGATTGCCGACGAACGTGCTGGGCACATTGGTGTCGGCCGGGCGCATCAGGCCGTGGACGAACAGCCCGATCAGGCCGAAGAAAATCACGAGTGGCAGCCAGATGCCGAGTTTCAGGTTTTTCATCGGCCCTGCCTCATCCTGCGATAGGCAATCTTGCCCTTGGCGATCTGACGGCGAAGGTCGCTGAGCATGCGGCCGACCATGGCGAGAATCCCGCCAAAGCCGATCATGCCGCCGCCGATCCAGATCAGCGGGACGAACGGTTTCCACCAGAAGCGCATCTGCCACCGGCCATCGAGCGCCTGTTCGCCGAGTACGACGTACAATTGCCCGTTCCAGCGCGTCTGCAACGCGGATTCGTTGCGCGTGCCCGGTGGGTTGATGAACGTTTCGGCCTGGGGATTGAGCAAGGTGGCCGCGCCGCCGTCGTAATGCGTCGAAACGGTTGCGCGCAGTGCGGTCCAGTTCGGACCCGCGACCGGCATCATGCCATCGAGCGTGACATGCCACGGTCCGACTTCGCGCGATTCGCCAATCGTCAGCGCGGCGAGGCGCTCGACCGAAAACGCGCTTTCGCTGGCCATGCCGAACAGCGAGACCGCGATCCCGGCGTGGGCAATGACCATGCCCCACACCGGCAGCGGCGTGCGGCGCAGATTGCGGCCGACGAGAGGCAGGAAACTGGCGGGAAACAGCCCGCTGGCAATCGCCAGGCCGAGCGCGGGCAGAATGCCGATGTGATGTGCAACGGCTTCGACGCCGGCAAACACCACCAGAACGACGCCGGCGCAGATCGCGATCGGCAGGGTGACCCGCCGTCCGCGTTCACCGGTCAGCCGATCGCGGCGCCAGCGCAGCAGCGGCCCGATCGCCATGACCGCAAACATCGGAATGGCAAAGATCGCCGCGACCGGATTGAAATACGGCGCGCCCACCGAGACTTTGACGCCATACGCCTCGGTCAGCAGCGGATAGAGCGTGCCGATCAGGACGATGCCCAGGATGCCGCAGAGCATCACGTTGTTGAACACCAGCGCCGCCTCACGGCTGAGGAACGAGAACCGTGCGCCCTCGGTCACGGTCGAGGCGCGCACCGTAAACAGGATCAGCGCGCCGCCGATATCGATCGCGAGCAGCGCGAGGATGAACGCGCCGCGCTGCGGATCGACCGCAAACGCATGGACCGACGTCAGGATGCCCGAGCGCACGAGGAATGTGCCGACCATCGACATCGAAAACGCGACGACGCCGAGCATGACGGTCCACGCGCGCAAGGCATCGCGGCTTTGCAGCACCGACACCGAATGGAGCAGCGCGGTCGCCGCGAGCCACGGCATCAGCGATGCGTTTTCAACCGGATCCCAGAACCACCAGCCGCCCCAACCGAGCGTGTAATAGGCCCAGTACGAGCCCGCGGTGATCCCCAAAGTCAGGAAAATCCACGCGCCCAGCACCCAGGGCCGCATCGCGCGGGCAAAGGCCGGCCCGACATTGCGCGTGACAAGCGCGCCAATCGCAAACGAAAACGCGATCGAAAGCCCGACATAGCCGACGTAAAGCGTGGGCGGATGAAACGCGAGGCCCATGTCCTGCAGCAGCGGGTTAAGCCCCTGCCCTTCCTCGGGCGGCATCGGCAGCCGCGCGAACGGGTTCGAGGCGAACAGCAGGAACGCATAGAACCCCAAGCTGATGAACGCCTGCCCCGCGAGCGTCGCGTTGAGCGTGCGTTCGTCGAGCTGCCGCTCGATCAGCGCGACGACCGCGCCTGCCAGCGCCATGATCGTCACCCACATCAGCATGCTGCCTTCGTGGTTGCCCCAGGTCCCGGCGATCTTGAAAATCAGCGGCTTGGCCGAATGGCTGTCCTCAACCACCAGCTTTACCGACAGGTCGGTCATGACAAACAGCGTGATCAGCGTGACGAACGAAATCAGCACGAGCACGCCCTGCATCACCGCGACCGGCCGCACGAGGCCGCCGATTTGCGCGCCTTCGGGGCGCAGCGAGAGCGCGCCGGCGATGAGTTGCAACGCGGCCAATGCCGCCGCCATCCACAGGATTGCGAGGCCGAGTTCTGCGATCATTTTGCCAGATTACTCATTTAGTTTGCGCCACCACTTGTTTCGCGTCGGTCACAGTCATGTTCTTCATTTCGCGCGGCACGTATTTTTCGTCGTGCTTGGCCAGCAGGTTGTCGGCGATAAACCGGCCGCCGTCCATGCGCCCTTCGGCCACGACGCCCGATCCTTCGACGAACAGGTCGGGCGTGATCCCGGTGAACTGCACCGGGATTTGCGCCTTGCCGTCGGTCACGACAAAATGGATCGTCACGCCGTCGGGCTGCGTCTTGATCGAACCCTTCTGCACCATGCCGCCCAATCGCACCGCGCGGCCCGCTTCGGGTGGATGCGCGGCCATTTCGCTCGGGATGTAGAAATAGCTCGCCTGCCGGCTGAGCGCGAACGACGCGAGCAGGCCCGCACCGATCAGCGCGGCCAGCGCCAGCAGGACCAGTACGAGGCGCTGGTGCTTGGGCTTGATAATTGACGTGCTCATTTGCGGCGCACCGCGTCGCGGCGGCGTTCGGCGCGGACCATCGCGATCAGCGACCACGCGACCATGGCCAGCAGGCCGGCGACGCCGATGCCGACCGCAGCCCAGACAAAGGCCGATTGATCCAGATGTTCATGCATGGAGTTTTATCCCAGCGCTTTGCGGCGCAAACGCGCTTCGGTCTGGATCTGCGCGAGCAGCATGCGCATCCGCGCGATGACCACCGCGCCGAACACCAGCGAAAATCCAAATGCCGCGATCAGCAGCACCCACAGATAGACGCTGTCGATCTGCGACCCACCCATCGTGATCGACGGCGGCTGATGCAGGCTGTTCCACCACACCACCGACCGGTTGATGATCGGAATGTTGATCGCGCCGACCAGGCCGAAAATCGCGGTCACGCGGCCGGCGCTGCCGCCGCTCGTCGCATCGCGCTGCGCCGCGTCGGCCAGCGCGATATAGCCGAAATAGAGGAACAGCAGGATCAGAAAGCTGGTCAGCCGGCCATCCCACACCCACCAGGTGCCCCAGGTCGGGCGCCCCCAGATCGATCCGGTCATCAGCCCCAGCGCGGTAAACACCGCGCCCGGCACCGCCGCGGCGCGCGCCGCGATCCCGGCCAGCGGATGGCGCCAGACGAGTTCGGCAATGCTCGCCATCGCGATCGTCGACCAACCCGCCATGCCCAGCCATACGCAAGGCACATGAATGAACAGGATTTTGACCGTCACGCCCATCAGGTGATCGGGCGGCGCAAACGCCACGCCCCACGCCAGCGCACCCAGCCCCAGCACCAGCCCCGGCACCAGCAGCACCGGCAAGAGCCAGCGCGCAATGCGCAGGAAACGGGCAGGATTGGCAAAACCGTGCATGAAAGACGCCGCAAGTTCCCAGTTGGCAAAAAGATCGCCGAACGCGCCCTGCCACAGATTGACCCGTCCGTACAATGACGGACGACAAAACGCGACCCGCCAATACGGACAATCCGCGGATGGTTCAACAAAGGGGGGACCCGCGTAATCCGGCCCGCCGTGGCGCAAGGCCTACCAGCGGTACCGATGATTACAAAAGGGAAAAATGGGGCGATCGATGGGTCTTGAACCCACGACCTCCGGTACCACAAACCGGCGCTCTAACCAACTGAGCTACGATCGCCACAGAGGCGCCCCTTTGCAGAAACAGCGGGGAAATGAAAAGCGAAAAATGTCGGCGGGTGCGTAATTTGTCTAGGACGCTCGCGCAACCACCTGATCGCGCAACAAAAAAGGCGGCCAATGGCCGCCTTTTCCGTAATCCGATCAAACGCGTGATCAGCTCTTCTTGAGCGTGAGACCACCAAAGCGCTTGTTGAACTGTGCCACGCGGCCACCCTGGTCGAGCATACGCTGCGCGCCGGTCCATGCCGGGTGCGACGTGGGATCGATGTCGAGCGCCAAAGTGTCGCCTTCCTTGCCCCAGGTCGAACGGGTCTGGAACTTGGTGCCATCGGTCATCTGGACAGTGATGAAATGGTAGTCGGGGTGAATTTCGGGCTTCATGAAATGGCTCCTGGTTGCGTCCGGTACCGACCGGCCGCAGGAAATGCGATTGGCGCGCTTAACGGAATGCGCGTGGTTTGTCGAGATGAGTCTTGGCCTGCGCCAAGGTTACCATCCAAAAAAAGGCCAGTTCATCCTGAGCTTGTCGAAGGACGCGCGCTACGCCCGCCCCACGCATCTTGCGCAATGACCAGGACCAACCGTTGCGCGCGTCCTTCGACAAGCTCAGGATGAACGGGACTTGTTATAAATCAACGCGTTGATTTCGTACCCGCGATGACGAGTGGTTGGTCAGGCGTCAGCGATCATTGCAGTAAAGCTGCACTCAGTCGCGATCTTGTCACCCAGCATCGCCCGGCCCGTGAATTTGCACACGCGTGAGCGTTTCTGCGTGAATTCGACGTGCAGGTCGAGCAGGCATCCCGGAAGCACCGGGGTGCGGAATTTCGCTTCCTCGATCGCCATGAAATACACCAGCTTGCCGGTTCCGGCCAGGCCGAGCGATTCCACCGCGAGCACGCCGGCGGCTTGCGCCAGCGCTTCGATCTGGAGCACGCCGGGCATGATCGGGCGTCCGGGGAAATGTCCCTGGAAAAACTGCTCGTTCATGCTGACCGCTTTGATCGCATGGATGCGCTCGCCGACGACGAGTTCGACCACGCGATCGACCAGCAGCAGCGGATAGCGATGCGGCAGGGCCGCCATTATCCGCGTTATGTCGAACGCCAGCGGCTGGATGGCCGCTGGCGTTTCGGGGTTTTGCGTCTCTGAAGTCATCGCGCGATCAACGACCCTGCGGTGCTTTCTTTGCGGGCGCGGCGGCTGCTGCACCCGAAGCTGCGGCAGCGGCTGCCTGCTGTGCCTGCTGTTCGCGCTGCTGGCGTGGCAACCAGCCGGCTGGCGGCGTGACGTTGACCGATGGCACGTTGATGTTGACCTGGTCCAGGATGTCCTGGTTCAGGTTATAGGCCTGGTCGGCTTTCAGCACCGATTGCGCGTCGAGGACGAGCGTGATGTGACGCTTGGTCATCGCGGCCTGGGTCGCGACTTCGAGCTTGTCGCCGATCTGTTCCAGAATGTACTGGCGCGCCAGGTTTGCAGGCTCGACGAGCTGCTGCAGTTCCTGTTCGCCAGCCTGCTGGATCTGCTGGATCTGGGCGTATTCGGCCTGGAGCGCGCCGCGATCGACTTTGCCGCCCTTGGCGTCGGCATCGAGCTTGGCATACATCGGCTGCAGTTGCGCTTGGAGCTGGGCCTTGCGCGTGTTGGCCGCGTCGATCTGCGGCTTGTACACGGTTGGCAGTTGCGCGATCGCCGCCTTGTAGGCGTTCGACGATCCGACAACGGCAGGCTGGTTGGCGACGCCGAGGCCGGGGACGACAATGCCGCCGGCAGTCTGGGCGATAGCGGCCGGAGCGACGCTGAGCGAAAGACCCGCGACCAGCGCGGTAGAGAGATGACGAAGTTGCATCAGAACTGGGTTCCCACGTTAAAGCTGAAGGTTTTGCGAGTATCGCCGTTTACGTAAGTGAGGGCTTTGGCGATATCGATACGGAAAGGACCGAACGGCGAGTTCCAATTGACCCCGACGCCGATCGAGATACGAGGCGAGGGACTGTTGCCCACGAAATCTTCCTCGAATTTTTGGGCAATGGCGTTGGCCGTGCCGTTTGATGCGGTCGAGTTGGTCGTGGATTTACCCGTGACCGCGTCGGTATAGAGGATCGTCGTGCCGACTGTTGCCGGCGCCGTGACGCCCCATACTGCGCCCGCATCCATGAACACCGATGGCCGCAGGCCGAGCTCGCGCGCGCCCGAACCCAGCGGAATTTCCATTTCGGCATGGGCAAGGTAGTAATATTTTCCGCCCAGCGCGTCGTTGACATACGTGTTCGGGTCGGTGCCGACGGTGCCGCCGTTGCCGCTCGTCGTGTTGTACCCGGTGTAGAACTTGCGCAGCACGCGCGGACCGACGCCGCGAATGTCGAAGCCGCGCATCTGCGGTTCGCCCAGGAAGAAGCGATCGGTCAGGCGGACCGCGTCTTCTGTGGCATTGGGCGCATTGTTTTCGAGCGCGTGGATTGCGCCTGCTTCGCCGCGTAGCGAGAAGATGAAGCCATGGCCGACATTGATGTAATGCGCGGCATTGACCGTTGCGCGCGCATATTTGACCGAGCCACCCAGACCGGCGATGTCGCCGCCGAGGATGAAGCTGGACCCCTTGGTCGGGTGGAGCCGGTTGTCGAGTGTGTCATAGACATAGGACGCGCCGACGATCGAGCTGGTCCGGTCGCCGATCGCATCGCACAGGTATTGCCCGGCGAGGTACACCGAACAGGCGCCGTTGATGTAATACGTCGCCTGATCGAGCGTGACCGTTTCGTAGTTGAGCGTGTAGCGGCCGATCAGCGAGCTGAATTCGGTCAGCGGCACACCGGCGCGCACCTGGAAACCGGTCGTGTTCTGCTCGTAGGTCGTGTTGCGGTTCGAATCGTAGAAGTTGAAGCTCGAGCTGTCGCGGCGGTAGACGTCGACGCCCAGCGACACGTTCTTGTCCGACACGTATGGCTCGGTGAAGTTCAGCTGCACTGCCTTCGAATAGGCGGAATAGTTGAACGTCGTGCCGATCGTTTCGCCGCGACCGCGGAAGTTGTTCTGCTGGATCGACGCCTGGAAGATGAAGCTTTCGAGGCTGGAATAGCCCGCCGAAAGCTGTAGCTGGCCGGTCGGTTTTTCCTCGAGGTTGGCTTCGAGCGCGACCCGGTCGGCGGTTGCGCCCGGCTTCTGTTCGATCTCGAACTTTTCCTGGAAGTAACCCAGCGACTTGATGCGGTTCGACGAACGCTTGATCTGGTACGAGTTGAACGCATCGCCTTCGCTCAGGCGGAATTCGCGGCGCACGACTTTGTCTTCGGTCAGGGTGTTGCCGTTGACATCGATGCGTTCGACATAGACCCGCGGCGCCTCGGCGATGCGGAATGTGACCGCCATCGTCAGGTTGTCTTTGCTGCGCTGGAAATCGGGGCGCACATCGGCAAAGGCATAGCCGAAGCTGCCGACGGTTTCGGTCAACTGGTCGACGGTGTCTTCGACGATCTTGGCGTTATACCACTGGCCCTTCCTGATCGCGAGCCGCTTGGCGAGTTCGTCGCCGTTGAAATCGCGCAACTGGCTTTCGACTTTGACGTCGCCGAAGTGGTAGCGTTTGCCTTCCTCGACCACGTACGTGACGATGAAGTCCTTCTTGTCCGGGGTCAGTTCGGCGACGGCCGAGACCACGCGGAAATCGGCATACCCTTGCGTCAGGTAGAACTGGCGCAGTTTCTGCTGGTCGAAGGCCAGGCGATCGGGATCATAGCTGGTGCCCGACGAGAACACGCGGAACGAACGCGCCTGCTTGGTGACCATTTCGGCGCGCAGTTCGGTGACCGAGAAGTGCTTGGCACCGATGATGTTGATCTGCTGGACCTTGGATTTTGGCCCTTCGGAGATTTCGAACACGATATCGACGCGGTTCTGGTCGAGCAGGACCATCTTCGGTTCGACCGAGGCGGCAAACCGGCCTTCGCGCTTGTACAGCTCGATGATGCGGGTGACGTCGGCGCGGACTTTCGACCGGGTAAAGATCTGGCGTGCGGCCAGCTTGATTTCGGGAAGGATCTTGTCGTCCTTCAACCGCTTGTTGCCTTCGAGGATGATGCGGTTGACGACCGGGTTTTCCTTGACCTCGATCACCACCGCGCCGCCGTCATTGCGCAGGCGCACGTCGGAAAACAGCTCGGTCGCAAACAGGTCCTTCAGCACCTGATCGGCGGAGGCCTGCGTATAGCGATCGCCGACATGCATGCGGATGTAGGACAGGATCGTATCGGATTCGAGGCGCTGCGCACCGTCGATGGTGATCGTCTTGACCACCGTTTCGCCTTCGACCGGCGGCGCGCTGGGCGCCCTGGGCGCTGGGCCATCGAGTGCGATCGGCACGGTCCGGCCTGAGCCTGCCCCGCCGGAGTTTGCCCGGCCCGGCGCTGCGGGCGTGCGCAATCCCAGAAGCCTGGCTGCGCGTGAGCCCGGCTTTGGCGTGACCGATGTGCGCGGCGCGGGAGTCGAAGTGTCCGCCTGATCCTGCGGTGCGGCCTGGTCCTGCCGTGGGGCAATTGGGTCAGGCTGCTGCACGGCCTGCGCGGGCGGCAGGGCGGGCTGCGAAACCTGGTCGGCGACGGAGGCTGGCGCCTGCGCAGACGAGTGCGTTACGGCAGCTTTCCTGACCTTGACGGGCTTGGCGGGTTTTACAGGTGCGGGCGTCGCCGTGGTTGCCGTAGTCGCCGTATCCGCGACTTTGGGCTTGGGCTTGCGATGCTTGGCAAACAGAGCTCCGCCGGTCGGTGCTGGAGCCGGCGTGGCATCTGCGGTCGGCGCAGCAGCAGGCGCATCGGTGGCGGCCTGGGGCGCATCACCGGTGGCTGCAATCGCGATGTCGGGCATAACGGCCAGGCAGCTGGTCGCCAGCAGCACACCAATCATGGCACTTTTGCCAATCTGGTCAGCCGCAGTCCGGCACGCGTTCCTTGCAATCATCACCAAGCGCATCCCGTCCTATTCATGCATTCAAGCCCACCGGCGCCACACACCGTTATTTATGGTCCGCAGCCCTCTGCCCGAACCGCGCCGTCCGCGCAAGCAAGCTTGGCGCAAGTGAACGACTTTGCGGCGCAAATTCCATGAAAAAAATGTAACCGAGCTGTTCAGGATGGAACAAATCGCATCCTGCACCAACCCGCCCCGGTTGGATAACGCGGCAGGCGCCGTTACCCTCCGAACAGCTTCAACGAACTGACATCGTTGAACGTGACGAACAGCATCAGCGCGACGACGAGCGCCAGCCCGGTGCCGAATGCCAGTTCCTGCGCGCGCAGGCTGACCGGTTTGCGGCGGATCGCCTCGGCCAGGAACAGTGCGAGATGGCCGCCATCGAGCACGGGTATCGGCAGCAGGTTGATAAAGCCCAGGTTGATCGAGATCATCGCGATGAACTGGACAAAATTCTGCCAGCCCGAAACGAGCTGCTCGCCCGATTTCTTGGCGATGTTGATCGGCCCGCCCAATTCCTTGGTATCGCGCCGGCCGGTCACGATCTGGTGCAGCCCGGTCATCGTCATGCCGATGATTTCGCGCGTTTCGTTGATGCCTTCGCCCAGCGCACCGATCGGCCCGAGCCGCCGGTGTTCGACCGTGGCCGGCGCAACCCCGAGGAAACCGACCGGCTGCGTATTGCCGAACTGGTCGGTATCGACGCGGCGCGTGGGCGTGACCGGGATCGTCAGGCGCTGCCCGCCGCGATCGAGCACCATGGTCAGGCGTTCGTCGGGATGCAGCAGCACCGCCAGCCGGATATCGATAAAGCTGTTAATCGTCGCGCCGTTCAGGGTGACAACGCGGTCACCGGTTTTCAGGCCCGCCGCCTGCGCCGCCGATCCCGGCGCCACGATCCCGATCACGGGCGTTGCGACCAGCGTACCGTAGGCAAGCGCAAACCCGGCGAGGATCAGCACCGCAAGCGCGAGATTCGTGAATGGCCCCGCCGCGACGATGATCGCGCGCTGCCACAAGGGCCGCCCCTGCAACGTGGAGGCGCGTTCATCGGCCGACAGTGACAGCCATTCGGCGCCCGGTTGCCCGGCGGGATTGCTGTCGCCGGCAAATTGCACATAACCGCCCAGCGGCAGCATCGACAGTTTCCACCGCGTGCCGCGCTTGTCGGTCCAGCCGAACACTTCCTTGCCAAAGCCGATCGAAAACACATCGGCGCGCACGCCCAGCGCGCGGCCGGCGAGATAATGCCCCAGCTCGTGAATGAACACGAGCGGCCCGAGCACGAGCGCAAAACCGAGCAGCGAAATCAACAGGCCTGGGGAATGAATTGCTGTCACTCAGAAAACTCCAACCCTGGGCGCTTGCTCAGCGCGCGGGTACCATCATTTCACGAGCGCGGGCGCGCGACTCCCGATCGACCGCGATGACATCGTCAAGGCATTGCGGCGATTGCGGCAGGCCACAGGCTAGCACGTCTTCGCAACATTGCACGATCTGGGTGAACGCTAGCTGTCCCGAAAGGAACGCACCGACCGCAATTTCGTTCGCCGCATTCAACACCGCCGCCGCCGCGCCGCCCGCGATCACTGCCTCGCGCGCGAGGCGCGTGGCTGGAAAGCGGATTTCGTCGGTGTGGCGAAAGCTCAAAGTGCCGATTTCCGCCAGATCGAGCGGTTCGCACGGCGTATCCATGCGCGCGGGCCAGGCCAGCGCCGAGGCAATCGGCACGCGCATGTCCGACGGACCCAATTGCGCCAAAGTCGAGCCATCGCGGTACTCGACCATCGAATGCACGATCGATTGCGGGTGAATCAGGATACGCAACCGCTCCACGCCGACGGGAAACAGGTGCCAGGCCTCGATGAATTCCAGGCCCTTGTTCATCATCGTGGCCGAATCGACGCTGATCTTCGCGCCCATCGACCAGTTGGGATGGCGCACTGCCTCGGCAGGGGTCGCCGCGCGCATGCGCTCGGTGGTCCATTCGCGGAACGGGCCGCCACTCGCGGTCAAGGTGATCCAGCGGACATGCGCCGGATCGTTGCCCGCCAGGCACTGGAAGATCGCGTTGTGTTCCGAATCGATCGGCAGCAGCGTGGTGCCATGTTGCGTCACCGCGCGGGTCATCACTGCGCCCGCCGACACCAGCGCTTCCTTGTTCGCGAGCGCGACCGTGCGCCCCTGCTCGATCGCCGCCATCGTCGGCGCCAGGCCGGCGCAGCCGACGATCGCCGCCACGGTCAGGTCCGCCGGGCGTTGTGCGGCCTCGACCAGCGCCGCTTCGCCGCCCGCCGTCGCGATCCCGCTACTTGCCAGCGCCGCGCGCAGATCGGGCAGCAGCTTTTCGTCACCGATCACGGCGAGTTCGGCGTCGAATTCGCGCGCCAGCGCCGCCAGCGCAGTGACATTGCTGTGCCCGGTCAGCGACACCACGCGAAACGCATCGCGATTGCGCCGCACCAGATCGAGCGTCGATGCGCCGATCGAGCCGGTGGCGCCAAGAATGGAAAGCGAACGCATGATCATTGTCCCAACGACCAGGCCAAGGACACGAGGCCAAGGCCAAACAACACCGCAACGAGCCCGTCGGCACGGTCGAACAGTCCGCCATGCCCCGGGATCATCGTCCCTGAATCCTTCACGCCAGCGCGCCGTTTCATTGCAGATTCGAGGAAATCACCCGATTGCGCGACAACCGCCACCAGCACGCCATACAGCGCCAGCCGCGCGATATTGCCATATACAAGATGCAGCGCAGCCGTACGCCCCATGCCGGCGACCTGCAGTTCGAACAGCGCCGTCAGGAAACCGCGATAATAGAGGCACGCCAGCCCGAACACGATCCACGTGCCGACGATCCCGCCACCCAGCCCGCTCCAGGTTTTCGAAGGGCTGATCCTGGGCGCGATTTTGGGCCCACCGAATGTGCGCCCCGCAAAATACGCGCCGACATCGACCCCGACCACGCTCGCGATAACCAGCAATAGCGGCCAGAAATGCCCGATCGGCACCAGCAGCGCGAGTGCGCAATACGCGGCAAGGCCGAGATACCCCACGCCCGCCAGCATCCACAGCGCACGCAACGGCAGGCGCCGTTCGAACAGCATGACCAGTTGGACCCATTCGGACAGAATGCCCAGCACGACGGCGACCACGAATCCGATCCAGATCCAGCCGCCGACCAGCAGCGCCAGCCCGGCAACCGCGACCATCACCACCGCCGACAGCACGCGCACGCGCAAGTCCGAGCGCTTCACCGGGATTTCGGGTTCAACGTCCACCAAAACGCCGGTCCCTGCGCGCAAATTCGGCGAATGCGGCCTCGAGATGGTCGCGGCCGAAATCGGGCCACAACACATCGAGGAACAGCATTTCGGCATAGGCCGCCTGCCACATCAGAAAATTCGACAGCCGCACTTCGCCCGATGTGCGGATCATCAGGTCAAGCGGCGGCAGATCGGCGGTGTCGAGTTCGGCAGAAATCGTTTCGGGCGTGATCTCGCCCTTGGCGGCGGCGGCGCGCGCGGCGCGGGCGATTTCGTCCTGCGATCCGTAATTCAGCGCGACGACCATCGTCATGCCGGTGTTGCAGGCAGTGCGGCTGAGCGCATTTTCGAGCAGGTCGATGATTTCGGGCGCGAACGCACCCATGTCGCCGATGATTTTCAGCCGGATGTTGTTTTCGGCAAATTCATCGAGGTCGGCGAGGATGAAGCGCTTCAACAGCCCCATCAGCGCGCTGACTTCGTCTTCGGGCCGGCGCCAGTTCTCGGTCGAGAAGGCATAGAGCGTCAGCGCGGCCAGGCCCATTTCGGCAGCGGCGCGCACGGTGCGGCGCACCGCCTCCACCCCGCGCTGATGCCCGATCACGCGCGGCAGGTGGCGCCGTTTGGCCCAGCGGCCATTGCCATCCATGATGATCGCAATGTGGCGCGGCGCGCCGTCCGCTGGAACGGCCACGCTGTCGACTTTGCTGGCCGGCAATACGCTCACTTGCCGAGGATTTCCTTTTCCTTTTCCGACGCGGCTTCATCGGCGGCCTTGATAATTTCGTCGGTCAATTTCTGCACTTCGGTTTCGGAGCGCTTGCGATCGTCCTCGGAGATCTCTTTCTTGGTTTCGTCGGTCTTCAGGTTTTCCATGCCGTCGCGGCGCACGTTGCGGATCGCGATGCGCGCTTTTTCGGCATATTGGCTGGCGAGCTTGGCCAGTTCCTTGCGGCGTTCCTCGGTCAGGTCGGGGATCGGCAGGCGCAAGGTATTGCCATCGTTGATCGGATTGAGCCCGAGGCCCGCCGAACGGATCGCCTTTTCAACCGGGCCAACCGACGATTTATCCCAGACCTGCACGGTCAGCATGCGCGGCTCGGGCACCGAAACCGTCGCGAGCTGGTTAAGCGGCATGCGCTGACCATAGACTTCGACTGTCACAGGATCGAGCAGCGCAGTGTTGGCGCGGCCGGTGCGCAGGCCCGACAAATCATGGCGCAGCGCTTCGACGGCGCCCTTCATCCGGCGTTCGAGATCGGCCTTGTCATATTTGGCCATGTCAGATTTCCTTTTTGACGATAGTCTGGGTGCCCTCGCCCGCCAGGACCTTGGCAAGATTGCCAGGCTCGCGGATCGAAAACACCACGATCGGGATCGTGTTGTCGCGGCACAGCGCCACGGCGGAGGCATCCATGACCTGCAGGTTTTCGGCCAGGACGGTGTCGTAGTCGATCGTGTCGAACCGGCGCGCATTGGGGTCTTTTTTCGGATCGGCGTTATAGACGCCGTCGACACTGGTGCCTTTGAACAGCGCATCGCACTGCATTTCGGCGGCGCGCAAGGCGGCGCCTGAATCGGTGGTGAAATACGGCGCGCCCACGCCGGCGGCAAAAATCACCACGCGGCCCTTTTGCAGGTGGCGCTCGGCGCGGCGGCGGATCACCGGCTCACACACTGCGTCCATCTGGATCGCCGATTGCACGCGGGTATCGACGCCGAGCTTTTCCAGCGCCGATTGCATCGCCAACGCGTTCATGATCGTGGCCAGCATGCCCATGTAATCGGCCTGCGCCCGGTCCATGCCCTTGGCCGCGCCGGCCATGCCGCGAAAGATATTGCCGCCGCCGATCACCAGGCACAGTTCCAGCCCGGTTTCCTTGGCCGCTTTCACTTCGGCGGCGAGCCCGGCGACGAAATCGGTATCGATGCCATACGACTGGTTGCCCATCAGGACTTCACCCGACAGTTTCAGGAGGATGCGCCTGAAGACTGGCAAGGTCGTCGTCTGGGTCATGGCGTGATGGTTTCCATTGTGATGCCGCCGTTTACCCGGCGCGTGCACGGCGTCCTTATACGCACAGGGCCCGGCGTGCCAAGGGTCGGCGGCGCAATCCGGATGCAAAAATCCCCGCGTCACAAGGAACGCGGGGATGATTTGTTTCTCGGATCCCCTCCCCCGAAGTGGAGGGGAGCCAGGATCAGATACCGGCGGCTGCAGCGACTTCCGCCGCAAAGTCGGTGGTTTCTTTTTCGATGCCTTCGCCGAGCTGGAAGCGGACGTAGTTGACCAGCGTGATTTTCGCGCCGGCGGCTTTGCCCGCAGCTTCGATCACCTGGGCAACCGGGGTCTTGTTGTCCATCACGAACACCTGGCTCAGCAGCGCGTTTTCCTTGGCGTATTTCGCCACGGCGCCGTCGACCATCTTGGCCTGCACTTCGGCAGGCTTGCCCGATTCGGCGGCCTTTTCGGCGGCGATCTTGCGTTCGCGCGCGATCAGGTCGGCGTCGAGATCACCGGCGTTCAGCGCCAGCGGGAATGCCGCGGCGATGTGCATCGCGATCTGCTTGCCCAGGGGTTCGAGCACATCGGCGCCCAGCGTCGATTCGAGCGCGACGAGCACGCCGATCTTGCCCAGGTTCGTCGCGGCGGCGTTGTGCATATAAGGTACAACGATGCCCGAAGTGACCGAGACATGCTTCAGACGGCGTAACTGCTGGTTTTCACCGATCGTGGCGACGTTGTTGGTCAGCTTTTCCGAAACGGTGCCGCCGCCGGGATAAGCGGCGTCTTTCAGCACGTCGACATCGACAGCAGCGGTATCGAGAGCGACTTGCGTCGTGTTGCGCACGAAATCCTGGAACTGGTCGTTCTTCGCAACGAAGTCGGTTTCCGAGTTCACTTCGACCGCGACGCCGTTGAGGCCCGAAACGGCAACGCCGACGAGACCTTCGGCAGCCGTGCGGCTCGATTTCTTGACCGCAGCGGCCAGGCCCTTGGCGCGCAGAACGTCCACCGACGATTCGAGATCGCCACCGGTTTCGTCGAGGGCTTTTTTGCAATCCATCATGCCGGCGCCAGTGCGCTCGCGCAGGGTTTTCACGTCAGCGGCGGTATAGGCCATCGCGTATGTCCTTTATCGTTTAGAGCATTTTCAAAGCAGGTGGCACACCTGCTGACTCGGAAAATGCGACCAACCAAAAATATACAGGAGGGGCCGCAGCAATCATGCTGCGGCCCGTATTGGTTAAGCGGGACAGTTCAGTGACACGTCACCGCTGTCCGCTCGATCTGGTTCAGGCCGGAACGCCGGTTTCTGCTGCAGGTTCAGCAATTGCTTCTTCAGCAACCGGCTCGTCCATCGCGCCCAGGTCCACGCCCGATGCGATCTGCGCATCGCGGCCGCCACGGGTGGCAGCAGCAGCAACAGCTTCGCAATAGAGGCGGATGGCGCGGCTGGCGTCGTCGTTCGCCGGGATCGGGAACGCGATGCCGTGGGGCGAAACGTTCGAATCGAGAATGGCCACGACCGGGATACCCAGGACGTTGGCTTCCTTGATCGCCAGTTCTTCCTTGTTCGCGTCGATCACGAACATCACGTCGGGAATGCCGCCCATGTCACGGATGCCGCCGAGCGACAGTTCCAGCTTGTCGCGCTCACGCGTCAACTGCAGGACTTCCTTCTTGGTCAGGCCGGCGGTGTCACCCGAAAGCTGTTCTTCCAGCGTCTTGAAACGCTTGATCGAACCCGAGATGGTCTTCCAGTTGGTCAGCATGCCGCCGAGCCAGCGGTGGTTGACGTAATGCTGGCCGGCCGCGCGTGCTGCCTGGGCGATCGGTTCCTGCGCCTGGCGCTTCGTGCCGACGAACAGGACCTTGCCACCGTTCTGGACGGTCGCTGCGATGAATTCGAGCGAACGGGCGAACAGCGGAACGGTCTGCGACAGATCGAGAATGTGGATGCCGTTGCGGGCGCCGAAAATGTACGGCTTCATCCGCGGGTTCCAGCGATGGGTCTGGTGGCCAAAGTGCGCGCCAGCTTCAATCAACTGAGTCATCGTGACGACAGGTGCCGCCATAAGCTAATTCCTTCCGGTTAGACCTCTGGACGGAAGGAACCTGACGCTTTGCAGCGGGAGGCACCGGTATGTGATCCGTCCATGTGGAGTTACATGGTTTGTGCCGCACGGGGTCGATTTGAGCAGAACGCCCGAATCTGTGTGCGACGGATCGGGCGCTTAAACCCTGTTCCGGGAAAAATCCACCTCAAAAGCAAACCGGCCTGCCGCGTGTTCTGCGACAGACCGATTCGAATCATGTCAAGTGGGCGGCCCGAGTCGAGAGGCAGCGCTGATACATCCGGCATGGGGCAAACACTTAGGAATCACCCCCCGGATTGCTTGGGATCGGATCTGAAAAACCGCGATTTTCTACAATACTTGCGGCAAAACGAGGGAGTAATGCAGATCTGGCTTGACGGAACAGAACGGGAGTGGAATAAAAGTGGAACAAAGGAAGATCAAACCTCTGACACCCTCGGGCAATCGCTTAGTACGGAACAAAATAACGCCGTGCTTCGTTTTCCACAGGTATGCGACGGAATGTTAACCCTTTTAAAAATCTCGATGCGGCTGCGGACCTGGATCAGGTCGGCAATCAGCACCGAGTATCCGGGCCAGCATCCGGATTTTAAATTTTCGACCATCCCGATCTGCGGGATGGGCCTGGTTCGAAGGAGTTGGTTACGATGATTGGTATGTTCGCCACGCTCGTTTTCGCCACCGCCGGATGCGCAAGCTCCGCGGTTATCAGCACCAGCATCCGCAACGCGCTGCCCAAAATGCGGTTCCTGTCGGCGCAACGCCGCGAACTGGTCGCTGATCCGCTGGCGCTCGACCGGGTCTATCTGGTTTCGCTGATCGAAATGCCGCGTCACGATCTTGCGCTGGCGCCGGTTCCCGTGCTCGCCACTGCGCCCGCACCGAAAGTTGTTGCCCGGGTTGCCGCCAAGCGCGTCGCCAAGGGCCAGGCCCGCCACGGCGCGCGGACCGATGCACGCCGGTTTACGGCCGCGCGGCTCCACGCAGCCGCTTGACCCGGCGGTATCGCACCACGCCGACGGGCAGCAGTACGACATAGACCGCGCAAATGCCGGTCAATGTCCACCATGGCTCGGTCAGCAGCGCAGCGAAGATCAGCCCGATCAGGCCGATCACTTCCAGCCGGATCGCGCGGCGCGGGCGCAATCCGGTCCAGCCCAGGGTCGCGGTGTTCGATATCATCATGAACGCGATCACCGCGGTCCAGATCGCAACCGGGATCGGCATGCGGAATTCATCCCGCCCGCTGGCGATCCACATATAGACCGGCATCAGCGCCAGGCCTGCCCCGATCGGCGCAGGCACGCCGGTCAGGAAACCGGCGCTCTTGTGCGGCTGATCCGCCATATCGATCTGCGCATTGAAACGCGCCAGCCGCAACGCACAGCAGACCGCCAGCGCCAGCGCGGCAAACCAGCCCACGCGCGGTATTTGCTGCAATGTCCAGAGATACAGGATCAACGCCGGCGCGACGCCGAATGAAATCGCATCGGACAGGCTGTCGAGCTCTGCACCAAACCGCGAAGACGCCCGCATCGCGCGTGCCACCCGGCCATCCAGGCCATCGAGCATACCCGCCAGGATCACCGCCAGCACCGCCGAACGGAAATCCCCGCCGATCGCAAACCGGATCCCGGTCAGACCGCAACACAGCGCCGCAGACGTAATCGCATTGGGCACCAGCCCGCGCAAAGTCAGCCCGGGCGGCAGTTTCTTCCGGCCGAAGTCATAACCGCCGATCTCGTCATCTTCCGCTTCGGCATATTCGTCACCCGACTCATCGTCAGGGTAGGGAATCACTGACGGATACCCTCGATCAACGGCGCCTGGCCGACTTCGGCGAGCACCGTTTCACCCGCAACGATGCGCTGACCAACCAGGACCTTGGGTTCGGTGCCCTCGGGCAGATAGACATCGACCCGGCTGCCAAAGCGAATCAAGCCGACCCGCTGACCAACCGCAACGATATCGCCCGCTTTCACGAACGGCACGATCCGCCGCGCGACCAACCCGGCAATCTGGGTAAATCCGATATGCAGGCCATCGCCGCGCTCGACCAGGAAATGCTGGCGCTCGTTTTCTTCGCTGGCCTTGTCGAGATCCGCATTGAGGAACTTGCCCGGAATATACACGACCCGGCGAATGGTCCCGCCGATCGGCGCGCGGTTGATATGCACATCGAACACTGACATGAAAATCGAAACACGCGTCACCGGCGCCGTGCTCATGCCGATCACCCCGGTGCCATCATTCGCCGACAGCTCGCGCGGCGGCGGCACTTTCTGGATCAACGTAATCATGCCATCGGCCGGCGCGACGATAAATGCATCATCGCGCGGCGTCACACGCTCGGGATCGCGAAAAAACGCAAGGATCCAAACGGTCAGCCCGACCAGCGGCCAGGCAATGAAGCTGAAGCCGAAAAAGCCGATGACCAGCGCTACTACCGCAGCAATGGCGCCGAACTTGCGGCCTTCGGGATGAATCGAGGGCCAGCTCCAGCCGGCGGTTCCACGACCGCGATTGTCTAAAATATCTCCAGGCATAGCCGGGCTTCTAGAGCATCAACCCAAAAAGAGGGAACCGGTTTTTTGCCAAAATGCAAAAGGCCTCGGGTTCGGCGCGTTCTACGATACATTTTAGCTCCGTCCCGGAGCGTATCGGGTGCTGGTGGCACGTCATACCAATGCGAACGTGCAGGGCCTCCGGCGGCAAAGGGCCAAGGGCCCTTTGATCCCGTTATCGTCTTGAACTGCGCGTTGCCTCCCCGCCGCGCGGCGACTTCGCGTCCAAAACCACTTTCGTCATTCCGGACTTGATCCGGAATCCATCGTGCCTCCTGACGCGGTGTGAGCAGGGTCGCGCAAACGGCGCAGTTTTACTTTCCACGATAGCCCATCGTGCGAGGCCCGCTGGATCCCGGATCAAGTCCGGGATGACGTGGAAATGCGCGCATTGTCTTCCGACGCAGCGGCGGGATGCATGGCTAAACTGGCTCACCAACGCGGACGATAATGAGATGCAAGGGCCCCTGGCCTTTGCCCGCCGGAGGCACCTTTGAATCGAGGTTATCCCGGCTCGCCCGACACCGGCACTGTGGTTGCATATTCGGCCGCCTCTTGCGGGGGCAAAGTCGCGAGATACCACACGACCGAACCCAGCACGACGCTGGCCCCGATGAGCACGGCGATCCCGGGCGCTTCCGAAAACGCGAGCCACACCCATAACGGGCCGAGCACGACATCGAGCATCGAGATAAACCCCGCTTCGCCCGGTGACACGCGCCGCCCACCCTCGAGCGCGAGCACATAGGCCATGCCCGTGGTCATCGTACCATAGAGCGCGCACGCGATCAGTTGCGTCGGCGAAGGCAGGAACAGATGCGCAAATGGCAGCATCAGCGGAACGCATGTGATCGCGGCGCAGGCATTGAGCGCGACGACATCGACCTGGCCATGGCGTTTGATTGCAACGAGTTGTATGGCAAACCCGATGGTCATTGTGAACGCGGCGGCGATCCCCAGCAGATCGCCTGCGCCGGCCGAAGCGCCCGCCATCGCGGTAATGCCCGCCGCCGCGAGGCCGCCCGCGATCAGGAACCGCCGGCTGACCCGTTCGCCGATCCACACGAACCCGATCGCGGTCGCAACGAAGGGCAGGACCGCATAGACCGTCATCACATTGGCGACCGTTGTCAGGCGCAGCGACAGCACATAGGCGGTGCTCGATACGACCGAAGTGCCGACAAACAGCGCACCGATTGGCCCGCTGCGGACCACTCCAGTCAGCGCCGCCGGGCCGCGCCGTGCGATTGCCAGCCCGCCGAGCGCGATCGCGGCAAACAGCGAACGCCACATCACCAGGGTTGCGGTGTCGAGCGTCGCCATGCGCACGAACAGCCCTGCCGTGCTCCACAACACCGCCGACGCCGCGACCATCAGGATACCGCGCTGCCGCTCGCGCGCGCTGATCGGCGCGCCTGACACTGCTCCCGAAACTGCCACTCTGTACCCCCGCCCCCCGCGTTCACGCGCCGGGTCAAAAGAGCAGGAACGCGCCGCGCTGGCAATCGGGCGGCACCAACAAAGCGGCCGCATGCACTGTCTTTAAACCCGAACATTAACTCTTGCTAATGCGAGCGACTTTCATTAGCGAAGACCTTGTCAACCGGGATTGGCCAAAAGCTCCCAGATCGCTCCAAGCCTGCCCGCACGCCACGCGCGTGCCGGGCCCAGCCAAGTCGCGTCCGTTGGGCGGGACCCAGTTCATGAGGAATACTTAGTGCGCAATTTCGCCCTTTCGCTTGCATCGGCTTCGTTCATCGCACTCGCCGCATCGGCCCATGCCGCCGAAACGCCAGCCGCCGATGTGGACAGTTCGGACGCGATCGTCGTCACCGCGACAAAGGCAGACCCTTCGGCCGATGCGGGCACCAAATCGGTGTTGCCGATCGCCGAAACGCCGCAATCGATCAGCGTGATCAGCGCCGACGACATCGCCAAACTGGGGCTGGCCAATCTCAACCAGTCGCTTCGCTATGTCGCGGGCGTCACCCCCGAAACGCGCGGCGCGGGCGCAGAAATCTATGACCAGTTCACCTTGCGCGGGTTTACCGCCCCGATCTATCTCGACGGGCTGAAACAGTTTGCAAGCTCGAGCGGCTATGCCGTGCCGCAAGTCGATCTGTCGCGGCTCGAAAACATCGAAGTGGTCAAAGGCCCCGCGTCGGCGCTCTATGGCCAGTCCAGCCCCGGCGGCCTGGTCGCGATGTCCAGCAAATTGCCGACCGACCAGGCCAGCTATGGCTCGGTCGCGGCGACATACGGATCGTACAACCTCTACCGCGTCGATGGCGATGTCGGGGGCAAATTGTCCGACGCGATCGCCGTGCGCGTCTATGGCAGCGTCAATGGCGCAAACACCGAACAGACATTCGGCAGCCGCGCGCGCCAGACGATCGGCGCCGCGGTGACATTCAAGATCGACCCCGCCACCACGCTGACGGTGCTCGGCGCCTATTCGCACGACCCCAAGAACGGCAATTACAGCGCCGCGCCGGGCTATGGCACGCTGTTCGCCAACCCCAATGGCCCGATCAGCACGAAGTATGTCGACGGCGAACCCGGCGATTTCTTCCACCGCAACCAGGCCGCCGGGACATATATCCTCAACCACGATTTCGGCAGCGGCTGGAATTTCCGCGCGAGCGGTCGCTACCAATATGTCGGCACCGACCTGGGCGCGGTCTATGAAACCGGCGTGCCGGTCGACACGACCTACACGACATTTGGCCGAGGCAGTTATGCTACGCACGAACAGTTGAAGAACTGGACGTTCGACAACCAGTTGACGGGCAAAGTGACCACCGGCCCGATCACCCACGCGCTGCTGCTCGGCGTCGATTACCAGACCGCGCATTCGCTCGAAATCGCGGCATTCGGTTCGGCCGACAACATCAATGCCTATAACCCGGTCTATGGAACGCAGGCCGTGCCGCAGACTCCTTATACGACGCCGGGTTACGGCGCGGGTTTTGCCACGCCTTCGACATACGACATCCACCAGTACCAGACCGGCATCTATGCGCAGGACACGATGAGTTGGGGCGGATTGCGCCTGTTGCTGTCGGGCCGCGAAGACTGGGCCAAGACCAATGACGGCACGACCACGCAGAACGACAGCAAATTCACCGGCCGCGCGGGCCTGTTGTACAAGACCGACTTCGGCCTGGCGCCTTATGTCAGCTATGCGACGTCGTTCGAGCCACAGAGCGCCACGCTGGAAACCGGCGGAATCGCCAAGCCTTCGCTGGGCAAGCAGGTCGAAGTGGGCGCGAAATATCAGCCGCCGGGCACGCCGATCCTGATTACGGCGGCATGGTTCCACATCGACCAGACCAATGTCGTGACGACCAATCCGATCTCGTTCCTGGCGACACAGAGTGGCAAATATCGCTCCGAAGGCTTTGAGATCGAGGCCAATGCGCCCTTGCCTTACGGCTTCAACCTGCGCGGCGCCTACAGCCATCAGCATGTCCGCGATGTTTCCGACGATGACAGCCGCTACGTCGGTGGCGGCCTGATCGGGGCGGGCGACGGCAATCTGGCGGTCAATCTGGACTGGACGGCGAAACACGGCGCGCTGAAGAGCCTGAACCTGGGTGCGGGCGTGCGCCATGTCGATCGCGTGTTTGCCGGCGTGTTCGACCAGACGCTGACCGGAAACGATTACAAGCAGTATTATACGCCAAGCTACACGGTGATCGACGCCATGCTCCATTACGACATGGCCAATATGGACCAGCGGTTGAAAGGCATGACCGTCGCGCTGAACGTCACCAACCTGTTCGACAAGAAGTACCTGACGAGCTGCTACCTGTACCCCGCCTATGACGCATGGTGCTGGTACGGCAACCGCCGCACCGTGCAGGGCACGATTGCGTTCCACTGGTAATGTCCACCACGCGCCTGCACGCCGCCCGCCAGTTCTGGGTCGTAGTCCATCGCTGGGCCGGGCTGACTACCGCGCTGTTTCTGGCGGTGGCCGGGCTGACCGGGTGTGCGCTGGCGTGGGAAGACGATCTGGAAGCCCTGACGGCGCCGCAGCTTTTGCTCGCGGCGCCGAACGGGCATGCAATGCGCGATGTCGTGGGTTTGCGCGATGCGGCGCTGGCGCGCCATCCCGGCATGGCGGTCGATTTCATGCCTTTGACCGTCGCGCCCGGCCATGCGCTGCGGCTGCGGACGAGTTGGGCCGATGCAAAAGCGGCGCCCGACTGGGACGAGCTGTTCATCGATCCCTATACCGGCGCCGAGCTCGGCCATCGCCGCTGGGGCGACATTACGCAAGGGACCGTCAATCTGCTGCCGATGCTGTACCGGCTGCATTATACGTTGCTTGCGGGCAGCTATGGCGAATGGGTCATGGGCGTGGTCGCGCTGGTGTGGACGCTCGACTGTTTCGTCGTATTTTACCTGACCCTGCCCCCGCGCAAGGCGCCGACCGCGCCGCGTGGGCCGGGCTGGCGCGCGCGCTGGATGCCCGCGTGGAAAGTGCGCTGGGGCACGAATGCGCACAAGGTGTCGTTCGATCTCCACCGCGCGGGCGGGCTGTGGGTGTGGCCGGTGCTGCTCGTGTTCGCGCTGTCGAGCGTGTCGCTGGCCCTGCCCCAGGTTTATGCGCCGCTGGCGCTGGCCCTGGGCGGCACCGACGAACGCGCGATGCTCGCCAAAGCCCGGGCGCCGGCGCCCGATGCACCGCCAGCGATGAATGCATCGGCGGCGCGCGATCGCGGTCAGGCGCTGGCCGGGGCGCAGCGCGTGAACCAGGGCACCGCTTGGCTGTGGCACATCCCGAGCGCGGGGCTGTATGTCTATGGCTTTTCGACCAGCCACGATGTCGGCGATGATGTCGCCGGCGCGCGCGTCGCATTCGACGATCGCAGCGGCGCACTGCGCTATGCCAGCCTGCCGCAGACCGCGCCCGCCGCCGACCGCTTCACCAATTGGATCGTCGCGCTGCACATGGCCAATGTGTTCGGCTGGCCGTGGCGCGTGTTCGAAACGGTGATCGGCGTGGCGGTCACCGCGTTGTCGATCACCGGCGTGCTGATCTGGATGAAAAAACGCACCGCGCGCCGGTTTCGGCGCCGCCGCGAGACGCGAACAGTCACCGTCTAGCAATCGCGGGGGGTTGCCTTCCGGCGCGCAAGATCGCAAGCTCGCCGGCAACAAGGCTGGCCCGAAAGCCAGCCGGATGTCACCCGAGAGGCCCGCCTTCCATGCCGATTTTGTCCGCCGCACTCGCCTTGGCGGTTGCCGCTGCGCCTGCACCTGCCCCCGCGCAGCACCACACCTTCAACGGCCTGGCCCTCGCGCCACTTGGCGATCGCGTGGCCGTGCTCGAGGCCCAGGTCCACGACGGCGCCACCGAAATCGCGCACAAGACGCTGGTGATCCGCAATGCCGCGGGCGCCGTGGTCGCGCATTACGACCCCTGCACCGCCTGCGATTACCAGGACCCGGCGTTTTCGCCGGACGGACGACGCATCGCGTTTCTCGGCCACGATCGCAAGGCGGGTACGACGACATTGTACCTCGTCACCGATGGCGCGTTTTCGACGCGCGCAGTCGTCACCGGCGTCGCCGAACGCCCCCGCTTTGCGCCCGATGGCCGCACATTGGCGCTGCTGGTAATCCTGGGCGCACACAAGGAAGTCGGCGCAACACAGGCCGCCGCCGCGCAAGTCGGCGATATCGGCGAAAGCTTCGACGAAAAACGCATCGCCGTTCTGCCCGTCGAGGGCCAGGACGCCCCGCGCCCGGTCTCGCCCGCCGACAGCTTCGTCTATGAATATGACTGGACACCCGGCGGAAACGGCTTCGTCGCGACGCTGGCCAAAGGCGATGGCGACAACAACTGGTGGATCGCGCATCTCGATCATATCGACCTGGCCAGCGGCGCCACCAAAACCATCGCCGCGCCCACCGATCAGATGAATTTCCCGCGCGTGTCTCCCGACGGCAGGACGGTCGCCTATATCGGCGGATTGATGAGCGATTTCGGCTCGGTCGGCGGCGATATCTTTCTGGTGCCGGTGGCGGGCGGCGCGCCGCGCAACCTGACGCCGGGATTTGCCGGCACGTTCACATCGCTGCAATGGCGCGAAGGCCGCCTCGTGGCGACTGCGCTGATCGGCGATCGCGATACGATCCTGACGGTCGACCCAACCAATGGCCAGACCCACACCTTGTGGTCGGCGCCGGTCACGATCCACGCCGGCGACGCACAAGTCGCGCTCGATGCGTCGGGCAACCGCGCCGCGATGGTGATCGAGGATTTCGAACACGCCCCCGAAGTGACCGCGGGCGAAATCGCCAAACTCGGCCTGGCCCAGGCGATCACGCATGAAAACACCGGCCTGACCGGCGCCGGCGCCGCGCGCAGCGTGACCTGGGCCAGCGAAGGCCGCAACCTGCAAGGCTGGCTGCTCGCGCCAAGGCAGGTCGCCGCCGGCAAGACTTATCCGATGGTCGTCGTCGTCCATGGCGGCCCGAGCGCGGCCTCGACCCCGACCTATTTCACCAACACCTCACTGTCGGGCACGATGCGCCACCTGCTCGATCGCGGATACTACCTGTTCCTGCCCAATCCGCGCGGCAGCTATGGCCAGGGCGAGGCGTTTACCCGCGCCAATGTCCGCGATTTCGGCGGCGGCGACTTGCGCGATATCCTGGCCGGGATCGATGCGGTCGAAAAAGTCGCGCCGGTCGATGACCAGCGGCTCGGCATGTTCGGCCATTCCTATGGCGGGTTCATGACGATGTGGACCGTGACGCACAGCCACCGGTTTCACGCCGCGGTCGCAGGCGCAGGCGTCGCCAACTGGACCAGCTATTACGGCGAAAACGGCATCGACCGCTGGATGATCCCGTTCTTCGGCGCATCGGTCTATGACGATCCGGCGATCTATCGCAAACTGTCCCCGCTCGAAACGATCAAGTCCGCGACCACCCCGACATTCATCTATGTCGGCGAACGCGACGTCGAATGCCCGACCCCGCAATCGGTCGAATTCTGGCACGGGCTGAAAGAAGTCGGCGTGAAAACCCGGCTGTTGATCCTGGAAGGCGAAGGCCACGGCATTCGCAAGCCCGAGCACCTGCGCGAAGTCGACCAGGGCACGATCGACTGGTTCGACACGCACCTGGCGGCAAAATAAGCGCGGCATTTTTATCACAAGCCGCAGTCCACCGTCGCGGACTGTAGCATTTTTGTCGTTTTTCCATGTCATTGACCGGGCATCGGGCGGACTGATAGTCTGCTGAGGCGCAGGGGATGAGGCCCTGCGTCCCAATACCTTGAACATGGGGGCATTTTACATGCGTAGGATTATTCAACTGGCCGTTTCGGCCAGCGTCTTTGCTGTGTCCGCCGCATTGGTGACACCGGCTTTAGCGCAATCGACTGGCTCGCAGGCGTTCGACGCACCGATCATCGTCACCGGCACATCGAACAAAAGCGTGGGCGGCATCGTCGATCCCGACACTTCGAAAGCCAAGGCGTCGCTGGACCAGGAATGGATCAAGCACCAGATCGGCGGCCAATCGATCAACGATGTGGTCAACTACCTGCCCGGCGTCAGCTATACCAACAACGACCCGTATGGCGGCACCAGCGGCAATTTCTACATCCGCGGTTTCGACAACACGCGCATTTCCGAAACGCTCGACGGCGTCACCCTGAACGATGACGGCAACTACGCGCTGTATGGCGGCGAATTGCTCGATACCGAAATCATCGACAAGGTCACGGTCAACCTGGGCACGACCGACGTCGACAGCCCGACCGCATCGGCGACCGGTTCGACGGTCAATTTCACCTCGCACATGCCGTCGGACACGATGGCCGCAAAGCTGTCCGCCGGATACGGCACCGACAACTATTACCGCGTGTTCGGCATGGTCGAAACCGGTGTGTTCGATTCGATCGGCACCAAGGCCTGGTTGTCGGCCAGCCAGTCGGAAAACAATTCGCCCTATGACAATTACGGCAAGATCCGCCGCCACCAGTTCAACGGCAAGATCTATCAGCCGGTCGGCACCAACGGCGATTTCATCTCGCTCGCAGGCTTCTATGTCGTCTTGCGCAACAATTTCTCGGGCAGCGACATCCTGTCGAACCGGCCGCTGGCCGCGGACACGCAGACCGGGTTTGAATCGTTCCCCACCGGCTATAACAACTCGTATTACAACTATAGCCCGTGCACGCTCGCCGCAGGCGGCGCCGGCGCGCAGACCACGCCGAACAAATGCGGCACCGCGTTCGAATACCGCCCCAACCCGGCAAACCTGCTGAACATCCGCGCCGCGATGAAATTCACACTCGCCGACAATCTCGTGTTCACCGCCGACCCGAGCTATCAGTTTACCAAGGCAAACGGCGGCGGCACGGTTTCCGCGTCCGAGGGCTTTGACAAGATCGGCACCGATACGACCGCGACCGGCTTTATCGGCGGGTCCTATTACCTGGGCCGCGATCTCAACGGCGACGGCGACACGGCCGACAAAGTGACCTTGTACGCCCCCAGCCAGACCAAGACCCACCGCGTCGCGCTGACTTCGTCACTACGTTATGACATCGCGCCGACCCAGACGGTCCGTCTCGCCTACGCATTCGCGCGGTCGGACATCACGCAGACCGGCGAACTGGGCTTTGTGAACGCCGATGGCAGCCCGGCCGATGTCTATGCGATCAACGCGCCGGTGCTCGATGGCAACGGCAATGCGGTCGAGAAACGCAACACCGAATCGATCGCGATGCTCAACCAGATCGCGGGCGAATACCGCGGCCAGTTCTTCGACAAGGCGCTGACGATCACCGCCGGCGTGCGCGCGCCATTCGTCCACCGCTCGCTCGACCAGTTGTGCTTCACCAACAACGGTTCGGGCGCGACATCGTCGGTCACCTGCGTCACCGGCGCCAGCGAGACCGCCTATGCCGCCGCGAACCCGAACGCAGTTGCACCGCAGACGCGCATCTACAACTACCACGCGGTGCTGCCGAACGTGGGCGGAACTTACAAAATACAGGGCGTGGGCGAAATTTTTGCCAACTATTCCAAAGGCTACCAGGCACCTTATACCACCGCACTTTATCCCACATTCTACTTCGCACAGGGCAGCGACGGGCTGGAGCCGCGTGCGGAAAAATCGGACAACTTCGACCTTGGTTACCGCTTCAACGGCCACGGCCTGACCGCGATGGTCGATCTGTGGTACACCAATTACCAGAACAAGCTGGGCACGTCGTACGACGCGGTCCAGCAGATCACGACCTACACCAACCTCGGCCCGGTAAAGCGCTACGGCGTCGACGCCAACGTGGGGTACAAGATCACCCCGCATGCCAACGCCTATCTGTTCGGATCGTGGCTGCATTCGAAAATCGACCAGAACAGCGATACCGGCACTTGCGCGGCGGCATCGGCGGTGGCGATCGCAACCGGCTCGATCGCATGCGTCGGCACCGAAGCCTACCTGCAGACTGCGGGCAAATCCGAATCGGCAATGCCGCACTTCATGATCGGCGGCCGCCTGCAGGGCGACGTCGGTCCGCTGACCGTGGGCGTGCAAGCCAAGCACACCGCGGTGCGCTATGTCGATGACGAAAACATGCCGCTGGTTTCGTCGGGCAACGCGCTCGTCTCCAACGGCACGGTCGTATGGGGCGCAAAGCTGCCGTCGTACACGACGGTCGACCTCGACGCGCGCTTCTCGCTGAAAAACGTCGTCAACGACCGCTCGTTCGTCCAGCTCAACGTCACCAACCTGTTCAACGCGTTCTACGCCGGCAGCGTCAGCCCCAGCACGACCGCGCTGCAATCGGGCGGCTACGACGCACAAGTCAGCCCGCCTCGCGCGGTGATCGGGTCGATCACGATCGCTTACTGAATACAAACGTCAAAGTGAAAGCGAGGGGTTTCGGCAACGAATCTCCTCGTTTTTGATTCTGCGTTTCGCGCATTGCTATGCAACCGCCTGTGGGATCGATTTGGCATGTAAATGCATCGCAATTAACGGGGTCCCACGGACTCGCCATGTCGGTAGTGCGGCAAGCCGCAACAACGCCCCTTCCAGAGACGGCTTGTGCCTAGATGCACAGGTTAAGCGCTTGTCATCGGCGACGGGCACGTGTTGACTGCGCCGGTTCGACCAGCCGGGTTGCGGCAGCGGATGACGAAGGCGTTGCCGTCATTGCCCAGAACTACGTATCGATTGCCAGCCGCAAAGCCACGGAGCCCGCATGACCGATTGTCCGCATAGCCAAACCATCCAGGACGTGACCCCCAGCGCGCGCGGTTGCGAGGACTGCCTGAAAATCGGAAGCGCCTGGCTGCATCTGCGGCTGTGCCGTCAATGCGGCCATGTCGGGTGTTGCGATGATTCCCCCCATCGCCACGCCACCAAACATTACCACACGACCGCGCACCCGATCATCGAGGGCTATGACCCGCCCGAAGGCTGGGGCTGGTGCTATGTCGACGAAATCGAAATCGACCTGCCCGACCAGACCCCGCAAGTCGGCCCGATCCCGCGCTATTATTGACGGCGTTTTGCTAGTTGCATGTCTAGCCCCCGCCGGAAACAATAGGCGATTTGGGGTTCTACACGTCCTTTAGCGCGGTCAGGCGACCTCGAACAGATCGAGTTCGACGCGCTCCAAATACCGCGCGCCGCTCGCGACGAAGATAGGGCGCGTCAGACCATGCGCGCACAGGTCAATCGAAGTGTGGTGCGACCGGCGGATCGCTGGCCGGGAAGCTTTCTTCGTTGGCCTCGTCGATCAGTTCTTCGGTGTGTTCGCGTTCGGCTTCGTCGCGTTTTGGATCGTCCATGGCGGTCACAAGATCCCTTTCGATGCACTTCGACACTCAATATAGCGGGTCGACGGCGCAATTCCATCCCTTCCCGGCGGGACGGCGATCCGCGTTACTGGCGCCTAGCGCAAGCCCATGTCGGCGAAGGCATGATCGATCAGGATCAGCATTGCGGTGCGTGCCCCTGTCGCGTCGGACTGGGCGATGGCGTCATATACGGCGCGGTGTTCGCCCATGGAGTCGCGGGGCAAGCGTTGATGGCGGGCTTTGAAGCGCGTCGTCCAGGCGACTGCGGAGCCGACCGATTCCGCGAGTGAGCCCAGCGGCCGATTGCCCGAAGCCTCGATGATCAGGCGATGAAACCGCTGGTCGGCCGCCTGTCCGCCGGGCTCGGCCAGGCCGTATGCGGCCATCTCGTCGAGTGCGGCTGCCATGCCTGCCAATTCATCCGCGCTGTGCCGCGCAGCCGCGAGCGCGGCCGCCTCCGGTTCGATGATTGCGCGCAGTTCGAACAGTTCGCGAATGAAGGCCTCGTCTGCATCGCCCGAAAAGGTCCAGGCGAGAATGTCGGGATCGAGCACGTTCCACCGGCGGCGGTCGGTTACGTGCGTTCCGGTTTTGGGTTTGCTCGCCAACAGGCCCTTGGCGACGAGGATGCGGATCGCCTCGCGATAGGCGGTGCGCGACACGCCCAGCGCGAGCGAACGTTCGATCTCGCCATCGAAATAGGTGCCGGGCAGGTGTTCGCCCGCCAGGATCGCGGTGCCGATTTCGCGCGCGATCGATTGGTGCAGGCGTTCGACAGGGGCAGATGGTCCGGTCATGCGTCAGCCCCTTCCTGTCTGGCTTGCAGTCCCCGATTCAGTGTTCGAACGGCGCGACGAAGTCAATTTTTCCGCGCAGGAACGCGTCGGCGACGATCTGCAACGGCGCGGTATCGACATCGCTGCGCGCCGATTTCACCAGGCCGACGAAATGCGCGAACATCGCGCGATACTCCGGCGCCAGCGCCGATTCCGCATCGCCCTGCGTGTGTTCGGCATTGTCGCCGCCCTGCGCAAAGACGTGGCATTCTCCGCTGGTGTCGGTAAATTCCATGCGCCAGATCTGCGGCCCGGTCTGCAACCAGTCCAGCGCCACCGACACCGGCACGCCCGACGCGGTCATCAGCGCCATGGTCGCCGCGATCGGCGTGTGCCGGTTGCCGGGAATGGCCAGTGTCGCGTCGATCAGGCGGATGGGATCGGCGACCACGCCGGTCAGGATCGACAGCGCATTGATGCCCGGGTCCATCACGCCAAACCCGCCGGGCTGCCAGATCCAGTCCTGCCCGGGGTGCCACAGGCGCACATCCTCTTTCCACTCGATCGCGATATAGCGCAATGTCCGGCCGGCGACCCAGGCTTTCAACGCGGCAACCTGATCCGACCAGCGGGCGTGCCATCCGGCAAACAGCGTCAGGCCACGCTTCTCGGCCAGTGCGCGCAATTGGTCGACTTCGGACAGGGTCGCGCCCGGCGGTTTTTCCAGGAACACATGTTTGCCCGCCGCCAGGGCTTCGTGCGCGGCGGCAAAGCGCGCGACGGGCGGTTGCGCCAGGACGATCGCATCGAGATCGGGATGCGCGGCCAGCATCGCGGTCAGTGTCGGATAGATCGGCAAGTCGGGATGGCGCCCGTGCGGGCTGGCCACCGCGATCAGGTCCGCGCCCGGCGTGCGCGCGATCGCAGGGACATGTTCGTCCCGCGCAATCTTGCCGAACCCGACGATGCCCAGCTTCAGGCTCATACGCTGTGGACCACCACCGTGCCTTCGTCGGCGGCCGCGGCCAGCGGATTGCGCAAGGGCAGCGCAAAGGCATTGGCGCGGATTTCGAACACGTCGCCCGGCTCGGTCGCGATACCATCCGAAAACGAAAGCGTGGCCGTGCCGAAAAAGTGCACATGGACATCGCCGGGCCGCCGGAACAGCGCGTATTTGAAATGGTGATGTTCCAGATTGGCGAGCGTGTGGCTCATGTTCGCTTCGCCCGAAACGAATGGCCGTTCCCAGATTACCGTGCCCTCGCGGTGGATCGCGACCGATCCGCGCACGTCATCGGGCAAGGCGCCCAGGCGCAATTCGGGGCCCAGTGCGGCCTGGCGCAGCTTGGAATGCGCCAGCCACAGGTAATTGACGCGTTCGGTCACATGGTCGGAAAATTCGTTGCCCAGCACATAGCCCAGGCGCACCAGCATGCCATTGGCATCGACGAGATAGATCCCCGCGATTTCGGGCTCTTCGCCGCCGTCGCCGGCAAATGCCGGGCGGTGCAGCGGTTCGCCGGGCGCGACGAGGATCGACCCGTCGCCCTTGTAGAACCATTCGGGCTGCGCGCCGATCGCGCCCGGCGCCGGTTTGCCATCGGCCATACCCATCAGGAACATCCGCATCGAATCGGTCGCCCGCCCCGACGAGGCCGCCTTGTGCATCTTGTCGCGGCCTTCAGCGCTGCCGAGGTGGGTCAGGCCGGTGCCGCTGACGATCACATGCGCGGGGTCGGCATGGTCGATCGGGCACAGCAGGCGCACCATTGTCAGGTCAATGGCATCGCCCAGCAGATCCTGCGCCAGCGCGGACAGAGTCGTGCCTTGTGCGATCGCACGCTGGGCCATCGCCGATGTGCTGGTCGTGTCCTTGACGACGTGCGCGGCGCCCTCATCATCGAGCGCAGCAACACCGCGCGCGCCATTGCGTTCGAACTGCACGAGCGAGTGGATCACGCGACGACCTCACGCACACCGTTGATCGTGCGCGGCAGGTTCCACGGATTGTCATCGCGCAAGGCGGGCGGCAACAACGCGGGCGCAAGGTCCTGAAAACACACCGGGCGCACAAACCGCGCCGTGGCCAAAGTGCCCACCGAAGTGGTGCGCGCGTCGGTCGTCGCGGGCCACGGGCCGCCGTGGACCATCGCGTGACACACTTCGACCCCGGTCGGCCAGCCATTGGCAAGCACGCGTCCCGCGCGCTCGGCCAGTAGCGGAACCAGCCGCGCAGCCAGGTCGACGTCCGCTGCATCGGCGTGCAGAGTGGCGGTCAACTGACCTTCCAGCCCGGCGATCACGGCGGTCAGCTCGTCATTGTCGGCGCACACGACCATGACCGATGATGCGCCAAACACTTCATCGCCCAGCCGTCCATCGGCCAGGAATTGCGCAGCGGTGGTTTCGAACAGCGCGCCGACACAGCGATTGGGCGCTTCGGCCGGTTTGCCTCTGGCCATGCGCGCCACGCCGGCATTGGCCTCGAGCGCAGCGACGCCGCGGTAATAAGCCGCATGAATGCCGGGCGTCAGCATGACCGCCGGTTCGCTTTGCGTCAGGGCCGCGATCGCCGCCTGTCTGAACCGCGCCAGATCGGGGCCGGCCACGGCGATGATCAGCCCGGGATTGGTGCAAAACTGCCCTGCCCCCATGGTCAGCGAGCCGACAAAGGCCGTGCCCAGCGCCTCGGCGCGTGCCGCCAGCGCCGCCGGCAACAATACCACCGGATTGATCGCGCTCATTTCGGCATAGACCGGGATCGGTTCCTTGCGCGCGGCGGCGATGCGCGCCAGCGCCAGTCCGCCTGCGCGCGATCCGGTAAATCCGACCGCCTTGATCCGCGGATCGCCGACCAGCGCGGCGCCCAGGTCGTTCGTCGTGCCGGGCAGATAGCTGAACACGCCTGCGGGCAGGCCGCGTTCTGCTACCACCGCCCGGATGGCACGCGCGACCAGTTCGCCGGTGCCCGGGTGCGCGGGATGGCCCTTGACCACCACCGGGCACCCCGCCGCCAGCGCCGACGCGGTGTCGCCCCCGGCCACGGAAAACGCGAGCGGGAAATTCGATGCGCCAAACACCGCGACCGGGCCCAGCGGCACATTCATCCGGCGCAGGTCGCTGCGCGGCGGGGTGCGATCGGGCAGAGCCCGATCGATCGTCACATCGAGCCATTCGCCGCGCCGCAATTCGCTGGCGAACAGGCGCAATTGCCCCATTGTCCGGCCGCGTTCGCCCTCCAGCCGCATGCGCGGCAGCCCGCTTTCGGCCATCGCGCTGACGATCAGGTCATCGCCGATCGCCAGGATCGCATCGGCGATCGCGTCGAGAAAGCCCGCGCGATCACCGGGCGACAGCGCTGCAAATGCGGGCGCAGCAGCGGCCGCCAAAGCGCAGGCCGCCGCGACATGTTCGCCATCCGCCTCGGAAAAGGTCTGGTCGATCTGCGCATTGGTCGCAGGCGCCGTCGCCTGGAACCGGGTTTCGGTTCGGCGCGTGTCTGCGCCGATCAAGATGGAACCGTCGATCATGGGAGTTCGTTTCCGTTGAAGGCTGGGGGTCAGTGGTTGTCGCGGGGCAGGCCGCGCATCTGGGCAATGCGCTGGAACTGTTCGGCGCCTTCAAGGATGGCGCCGGTTTCCATCTGGCCGACGACCGCGCGCTGGATCTGCTGCCACGGGGTCTGCGATGCGGGGTATGCATAGCCGCCGGCCGCTTTGAGCGCCGCGCGGCGCCGATCGAGCTCGTCGGCCGTAATCAGCACATCGGCCGTGCCACGGCGCAGATCGATCCGCACGCGATCACCGGTCTCGACCAACGACAATCCGCCGCCTGCCGCCGCTTCGGGGCTGGCGTTCAGGATCGAGGGGCTGGCGCTCGTGCCCGACTGGCGACCGTCGCCGATGCATGGCAGATTGTGCAGGCCTTCGCGCAGCAGATAGGCGGGCGCGCGCATATTGACGACTTCGGCCGAACCCGGATAGCCGATCGGTCCGGCCCCGCGCATCACCAGCATCGTCGAGGCGTCGATCGCCAGCGCCGGATCGTCGATCCGCGCGTGGTAATCTTCGGGCCCGTCGAACACGACCACCGGGCCCTCGAACGCGTCGGGATCGGCCGGGTTGGACAGATAGCGGTCGCGGAACTCCTCCGAAATCACGCTGGTTTTCATCACCGCGCTGTCGAACAGATTGCCCGACAACACGATAAAGCCGGCATCGTGGATCAGCGGATCGGCAAAATGCCGGATCACGCGTTCGTCCTCGATCACCGCGCCCGTGCAGTTTTCACCGATCGTCCGCCCGTTGACCGTCGCCGCATTCACCGCGATCAGGTCGGCATCGATCAATTGCGCAACCACCGCGGGCACGCCGCCGGCGCGATAGAAATCTTCGCCCAAAAACTCGCCCGCCGGTTGCAGATTGACCAGCAGCGGCACTTTCAGCCCATGGTCCTGCCAATCGCGGATCGACAGGTCGACGCCCATGTGGCGCGCGATCGCGGCGAGATGGATCGGCGCATTGGTCGAACCGCCGATCGCCGAATTGACCTTGATCGCGTTGAGAAAGCTGTCGCGGGTCATGATGTCGGACGGCTTCAGGTCTTCGCGCACCATGTCCACGATGCGCTTGCCGGTGTGATAGGCCACTTCCTGGCGGTCGCGATAGGGCGCCGGGATCGCGGCCGATCCGGGCAGGCTCATGCCCAGCACTTCGCACAGGCTGTTCATCGTCGTCGCCGTGCCCATCGTGTTGCAATAGCCCGTCGATGGCGCGGAACTGGCGACGAGCTTGATAAACCCGGTTTCGTCGATTTCCCCGCGCGACAGCATTTCGCGCGCGCGCCACACGATCGTGCCGCTGCCGGTGCGTTCGCCGCCCTGCTTGTTCGACGCGTGCCAGCCATTGAGCATCGGCCCCACCGACAGCGCGATCGCGGGAATATTGACCGTCGCCGCCGCCATCAGACACGCCGGCGTCGTCTTGTCGCACCCGATCGTCAGCACCACGCCATCGAGCGGATAGCCATACAACACCTCGACCAGCGCCAGGTACGCCAGGTTGCGGTCGAGCCCGGCGGTCGGGCGCTTGCCGGTTTCCTGGATCGGGTGGACCGGGAATTCGATCGCGATCCCGCCCGCTTCGCGAATGCCTTCGCGCACGCGCTCGGCCAGCACGAGGTGATGGCGGTTGCACGGCGACAGATCGCTGCCGGTCTGGGCAATCCCGATGATCGGGCGGCCCGAGCGCAGTTCATCAAGGCTGAGCCCGAAATTGAGATAGCGCTCGAGGTAGAGCGCAGTCATGTCGATATTGTCCGGGTTGTCGAACCAGGCGGTCGAGCGCAATTTGCGGGTCATCACCTGGTCACCATCGGATGCAGCACCATGACGTGGCGATAGATTTCGCCTGGGTTGAGCCGCGCCGAGGGAAAGGCCGGCTGATTGGGGGTATCGGGAAATTTCTGCGGCTCGAGCGCGACGCCGTCGCCCATGCGGTACAGCCGCCCGCCTTTGCCCGGCACCGTGCCGTCGAGGAAATTGCCGGTGTAAAGCTGCACCCCGGGTTCAGTGCTCAGCACATCGAGCGTGCGGCCCGTTTTGGGATCATGCAGCCGGGCGACCAATTTGGGTTGCGCGGTCACGCCCGCATCGATCGCAAAGTTGTGATCATAGCCGCGCCCGGCGCGGATCTGCGCATCATGGCCATCGCGCAGCCCGTCTGACAGGCGGCGCGGCGTGGTGAAATCGAACACCGTGCCCGCGACAGGCGCCAGCGCGCCGGTCGGGATCAGCGCCGCATTGATCGGGGTAAACCGCGCCGCCGGAATGGTCAGGACATGGTCCATCGCATCATGGCCACTGGCTTCGCCGCCCAGGTTGTAAAGCGCGTGGTTGGTCATGTTGATCACGGTCGGCTTGTCGGTCGTCGCGGCCATCGTGATCGTCAGGTCGCCGGTGTCGGACAGGCTGTATGTCACGGTCACCGCGACGGTGCCGGGGTATCCGCTCGCGCCATCGGGGCTGGTATAATGCAGCTCGACCGAGGCGGCCTTGCCCTGCGCGATTGTGCCGACCTGCCAGATCTGCCGGTCGAACCCCTGCCCGCCGCCGTGGAGCGAATTGGCGCCATCGTTGTGCGGCAGATGGAACACCTGGCCGTCGAGCGCGAACGTGCCCGCCGCGATCCGGTTGGCATACCGGCCTACGGTCACGCCGAGATAGTCGTGCGCCTTTTCATAGACCGCCGCATTGTCGTGGCCGAGCACCACGTCATCGAGATGGCCGTCGCGATCGGGGATGACATAGGCCTGTAACGCCGCGCCATAGGCGAGGATGCGGGCATGAATGCCATTGCCCGCGGTCAGCACGATCGCGGACGTTTCGCGCCCGTCGGCCAGGCGCCCATCGGAAACCACCTGGACGGTTGCACCCATCGCGGGCGTGGCGAGCGGCATGCATGCCGCCATCACTATGCCCCGGGTCATGGCCTGCGGTTCCGTTCAACGCGCATCGTCTCTCTCCTCTTGACCAGTCCGGATATACTCATACAAATAGGTTTGACAAGACTTGGGAGAGTTGATGTGGTTGGTCCGGCAGGATAGGGCAGCGCGCGGGTAATCGTGCGCGACGATGACGCGCGACCGGGCGCAACGCGCGGTTACGGCAAGTCGCTGGCGCTGCTGGCCAGCCTGTTTTTCATGTGGGGGTTCATCACCGTCATCAACAACACGCTGCTGCCGCACCTGCGCAGCGTGTTCGACCTGAGCTACACCCAGACCACGCTGATCGAAAGCGTGTGGTTCATCGCCTATGGCGTGGCGTCGATCCCGTCGGCGTTCCTGATCGAGCGGATCGGGTACAAGCGCGCGATCATCACCGGGCTGCTGATCATGGCGGCCGGCGCCCTGGCCATGGTCCCCGCGGCGCGGCTTGTGTCGTACGATATCACGATCGCCGCGCTGTTCACGATCGCGTGCGGGATCGCGCTGCTGCAGGTCGCGGCCAATCCTTATGTCGCGGTGATCGGCCCGCCCGAAAGCTCGGAAGCGCGGCTGACCATGGTCCAGGCGTTCAATTCGATGGGCACGTTCTTTGCGCCCTATTTCGGCGGATACCTGATCCTGTCGCGCACCGTATCGGGCACCACGCTGGAGGGGGCAACGGTCACGGTGCAACAGAAACTGGCCGATGCGCAGGCGACGCAATTGCCCTATGTGCTCGTCGCGATCGTGCTCGTCGTGCTGGCCGCGGACATCGGACGCGCGCGGCTGCCCGCGCTGGGCGGCGGCACGGTCCGCGCCGATGCGGCGCAGCGTGAAGGGCTTTCGCTGTGGCGACACCGCAACCTGGTGTTCGGGATCCCCGCGATCTTTATCTACCTGATCGCCGAAATCGGCGTCGCGAACCTGTTCATCAGCTTCGTCAGCCAGCCGCGGATCGGCAACATGACCCATGCCCATGCCGCCAATTACCTGATCCTGCTGTGGGGCGGGATGATGGTCGGGCGGTTTGCGGGCGCGCTGGTCATGCGCCGGATTGCCGCAAACCGCGTGCTGGTGGCCAATGCCGCGGCGGCCTGCGTCGTGATGATCGGCGCGGCGACTTTGCACGGACCTGCCGCGATGTGGGCGCTGATCGCGGTCGGGCTGTGCCATTCGATCATGTTTCCCACGATCTTTGCGCTGGGGATCAAGGGCCTGGGCCCGCTGACCGAGGAAGGATCGGGCCTGCTGATCACCGCGATCGCCGGCGGCGCGCTGGTCGCGGTCCAGGGCTGGCTGGCCGATGCGGTGGGCCTGCAGAATTCGTTCTGGCTGACCGTCGCGTGCGAACTGTACGTGTTCGCTTACGCAGTCTGGGGATCGCAGCCAACCGCCGCCATTCTCGCATCATGACCAATATGCGCTGCATCCGCCCCTCGGCAATGGCGCTGGGCGAAGGCCCGGTATGGTCCGTCGCCGACCAGGCCCTGCATTATGTCGATATCAAACAGGGCCATGTCCACCGGCTGCATTCGCCGAGCGGATCGCACGGCACGCACGACGTCGGCGGCATGCCCAGCTTCATCGTACCCACCGCCGATAGCGGCCATATCGTCGGATCGGGCAGCGGACTGCATCACCTCCACGACGGCACCCTGTCCAAAGCGTTCGTGACAATCCCCCAACCCGATCACAACCGCACCAACGACGCAACCGTCGCACCCGACGGCCGACTGTGGTTCGGCACAATGGACAACAACGAACGCCAGCCAACCGGCCGCCTGTGGTGCCTCGATCGCGGCACGCTACGCAGCACCGAAATCGGCGCAATCGTCACCAACGGCCCGGCCTTCAGCCGCGACGGCCAGTGGCTGTACCACGTGGACTCGGTAGAACGCACGATCTGGCGCCACGAAATGCGCGCCAATGGCATGCCCGGCCCCGGCGAACGCTTCGTGCAGCTACACCCCGACGAAGGCCACCCAGACGGCATCGTCATCGACGCGCAGGACTGCCTGTGGGTCGCGCTGTGGGACGGCTGGGGCATACGCCGCTACGCGCCCGACGGAGCGTTGCTGCAGCATGTCGCCCTACCCTGCGCCCGCGTAACCAAACTGGCATTCGGCGGCCACGACCTCGCAACCGCCTACGTCACGACCGCGCGGACCGGCCTGACCCCCGCCGAACTGGCCGAACAACCACTCGCCGGCGGCCTGTTCGCATTCGACCCGCCCTGCCCCGGACAGGCTTCGCATCTCGTAGTCCTCTAGAGCAGCGAACGCGGCCGGCCGGTTCCGCGCACCCGAATGCCATCTGACACGGCTGCGGCACGTTCCCCACGACCGAGCGAGCTACACTGAATTGTCGGGCTAGAACCGCGCCAGAACCTGTGCTTCGCCTGCCCTTTGCAAAGCGGCCGGTATCCGGCTTTCCAACCGCAAGTGTGCGGCTGCGCTTTGTCACGATTGCGAAAGACTTCGCGATCTTGCAACTCCGCACTGCAATCCGAAACACCGCGCTGCGTCGGAAAAGCGCCATTTTTCCCTGGACCTCGCGGTGCGCAGAAGTCGCCCGCTCATTTGGCATGCCCCCTGGATCGACAAGACGCGTCAGACCGGTTCCTTTACGGTCTCATGCCTTTTCATGCCGACTACCAGGCCCGACGCGGCAATCAGTGTCAAAGCCATTCCTGCCAACCATGGGAGTCCTGCAGCGATGGCGAAGAGGGGTGTGCCGATGGCCGGCCCCGCGGCATCTTTCAAGTCGCTTACAACGCTCAGCGCCGCTGTATACGTCGCGCGCGACTGTGCCGGCGCGATCTCCATTACGACGGCCTGCACCATTGGACCCAGGAAAATGTCGGCAAAGGCAAAGCCCGTTGCGGCCAGGATGAATCCGGGAATACCGTGGATGAATGCCAATGCGCCGAATGCCATGATCAGGATCAAGCCGGCCATCATTACCATCCGCGAGCCCGCCACCGTCCTGCACAGTCGCAACACCGGCATCTGGAAAATCACGCCGAGCAAGCCCGCGTACGCAAACAGCCAACCGACGCTGGCTGGCGAGAGTATGCCGGCTTGCGTCGCGGCGAGTGGAAGGACCGAGTCTATCCAGCTCGTTGCGATCTGGATAATGGCAAGCGGTAGCAGGATGGCCGCCAGTCGTCGGTCGTAAAATACCGCGCCAAGGGCGGTAAATTCGTCGTCGTCATCGTCCTCCGTATTTGCGCAGCGTGTTTCGCGCAGACAGAACGTCACGATGACGGCAGCAGTGATCAGCGTGATCGAAGCGGCCAGGAACACAGCACTCAGTGACCACAGCACGAGCAGCGCGCCCAGCGCGGGGCCGAGCAAGCCCCCGAAGCTGCCTGCCATGCGGTTGAAGCCATATTGGCTGCGCAAGTCGGCGACCGGCACGACATCCGCGACGATCGCCATGGCAGTCGGATGGAGAACGCTTTCAAATACGCCGATCAGGAGGAGGGCTGCTGCTGCGCTCGCGGTCCCATGGGACCAATAGAGCAGCAGAAATCCCGATCCCACGCCGAACGTCGAGAGCATCAGGACGGGGCGTCGACCGATCCTGTCGGATAGGCCGCCGATGAAAGGCGTCGCGATCAATTCGCCGCCCGCGTAGCAGGCGAGCAAGACACCGACCGCGGCGACCGGAATTCCGGCTACGCGCACGGCCCAGATGGCGAAGAAGGGCATGAGCACCCCGTCCGCGAGATTGGCCGCGAAAAACAGGAAAGCGCTGACGCGCAATGGCCCGGTAGGGTCCGCAGAGACGCCATGGATTTGAAAATGATGGTCACAGTACAACCTCGCGCAAGAAAGAGCACCGCCGGAAGGCAATGCCGAGTTCAGCGCGTTGGTTGACGTAAACGCTTACGATCGCTTGTCGGCGACAGAGGCCCATTAGCAGAGCGCACGGGCGACGCAAGCGACAGCGAGTCCGTCGCGGCCATTGGTGCACAACCATTCAGCAATTTAGTGCAATATTCCCCGACATCGATCTTGGAGATTTCTCGCGAAATTTGTAAATTACCACTTGGTTCGTTGCCTCGGCTGGCCACCGCCGTCCTGGTCGGATCGCGGAGCGAAGCGACAGGAAAATGGCTCCCCTCGCCCGGCTTGCCGAGGCAAAGTATCAGGCGGCAAGCAATCCATCGGCAGGTCCGAAGAATTCGTAATGGATGCGGTCCGGTGAAACCCCCGCTAGCGAGAGCCCGCTGACAAACGATCGAAGGAAAGGCTTCGGTCCGCACAGATATACATCCGCCGTCGTCAGGGGGGTGTTCGCCTGCAGCCATGCCATGGTGATCGTGCCCGTGACATCGTGTGACTTGCCGGCTTCGTCATTATTGGCGGGATCGCTGTAGAAGGTGGCAACGGAGATATTGCCGTGCGCGTTCGCCAGCGACCGGACATGATCATCCATCGCGTGGGTCGCGCTGCTCAGTGTGCCATGGATGTAATGCGTGTTCAGACCAGGGTGCGCGGCCGCAATCGTTTCCACCATGCTGACCATCGGCGTCAGGCCTACGCCGCCCGAAAGCAGGATCACCGGCCGCTGCGGCGCTTCGTCGAGAAAGAAGTCCCCCGCTGGTGGCGTGAGTTCGATGACCGTGCCGACGTCGACATTATCGTGGAGGTGGCGCGAGCCGCCATTGCCGTTCGCTTCGCGCTTGACCGAGATGCGGTACCATTCGTCATTGGGCGCGCTGGAGATCGAGTAATTGCGCTTCAGGTTGGGCTCGTCAGCCGCGTCGAAGCGCAGCGTCAGGTACTGCCCCGGTTTGTGCCGGGCCACGGGCCTGCCGTCGACGGGCCGCAGGATGAACGACGTGATCACACTGCTCTCCCGGATCTTCCCGGCAATTGTGAAACGTCGCCACCCGTTCCACCCGCCAGTGTGGCTTTCGATTTCGTCGCGAATGACGACCTCGCGCGCTTTGAGAATGTCCGCTAGGAACCAGAATGCCTCACCCCAGGCGTTCATGATGTCGTCGGTTGCGGCGTCTCCGAGCACCTCGGCTATCGCGCCCAGCAGCGCGGTCGCGACATAAGGGTAATGCTCTGGCAGGATGTGATAGCCGATATGTTTCTGCGCGATCCGTTCGACGACCGGGGCGAGTGCCCCCAGATTGTCGATGTTGCGCGCGTAGCCGAGGACTGCGGCCGCAAGCGCATGGACTTGCGCTCCACTCTCGCCCTGGTTCGCATGGTTGAACAGCGCGCGGATCCCGGCGTCCTCGAACAGCCGGCGGTACATGGCCGCGGTGATTGTCGCGCCGTGGTCTGCCAGCGCGGGAACGGTCGCCTTCACGATCGCAATTGTTTTCTCGGTGAGCATCTGGGTCATGGGGATTCTCTCTCGTAAAATGGGGTCAGCCTGCGGTCAGCAGAGGCGGTTCGTCGTAGAATTCCACCTGCATCCGCATCGGCCCGAGTGGCTCGACGTGATGCGGTTGTCCGGGTTTGATGAGACCGGGTCGGGACGGCGTCAGGAGCATCTGCTCCGCCGAACCGTCATCGAGATAATAACGAACGCAGCCCGCGAGGACGCGGACCACGCCCCAGGCGCCGGGCCTGGTCCGATGCTCTGCGCGCAAGGCAGCGGGAAGCGACGTCTCGTCGAAGATCGGCGTGGAGCGATAGGGAAGCGGGGTACGCACGTTTTCGCCTTTAACATGTATTATTTTTACATCTTAAAGTGAGTCGCAAAAAGATGCAACCAATTTACATGTTTATCGTCAGCGGCTATGGCGCGGGGCATGAGACTGAGCCGCCACACCGATTATGCCCTGCGCGTGCTCATGCACGTTGCCGTCCGGGGCGACGGGTCATCGTCGATCCCCGAGATCGCGCGGGCCTACGTCATCTCCGAAGAGCATCTTCGCAAGGTGGTCCACAGTCTGGGAAAGGCCGGCTTCATCGCAACCCAGCGTGGGCGCGGTGGCGGCATTCGGTTGGGTCGGCCGACAGTAGAGATCAATCTGGGATCGGTCGTGCGGCACACCGAGGACAGCTTTCGGCTGGTGCCCTGCCCGGAATGCCTGATCGCTCCGGTGTGCCTGCTTCCTGGAATGCTCAACGAGGCGGTCGAGGCATTTCTGGCCGTGCTCGACAAATATACGCTTGCAGACTTGTCCGTGCCGCGGCGCGATCTGCGTTTGCTGTTCGGGTTTGATGACGAGGTGGCTGTCGGCCCGTGATGCTGCGTGCTGCGGTAAATTCCGTGCTCGTTTCCTAGGCTTCAATGCGCTGCCGCAAGCAACAGTGAAGTGGCATCCACGCGCTTAACTGTTGGTATCTGACGCTGTATCCAGACTCTCGTGACGAGCGAAATCCCGCTTGCAAGGATCTGATATGCCACGCACATTTCTGATAACCGGCGCCAGCAAAGGCATAGGCCGCGCGCTCAGCGAAAGGCTCGCTTCGCAGGGCCACTCCGTCATCGGACTTGCGAGAGGCGCGGACATCAGTTTCCCCGGCACTCTGCTCGCGGTCGACCTCAACGACCGCGTTGCGACCCGGGACGCGCTTTTGAATATCGCGCAAACGCATGAGATCGACGGCATCGTCAACAACGTCGGGCTCGTTCGTCTGGCCCCCGTGGGAGAGATCGACCTTGACGACGTTGACGATGTTTTCCGCACAAACATTCATCCCGCGATCCAGATTGTAAACGCTCTGCTGCCCGGTATGAAAAGCCGTGGCTGGGGCCGGATCGTGAATATTTCGAGCCTGGTTTCACTCGGTGCGCGCGACCGCAGCGCATACGGTGCGGCAAAGGCTGCGTTGAACAGCCTGACCCGGACCTGGGCACTCGAGCTTGCGGGCAGCGGCATCACTGTCAACACCGTCGCACCGGGCCCGGTTGGCACCGAGTTGTTTCGGGAAAATTCACCGGCAGGGAGCGAGGCCGAAAAGCGTTTTCTCGCCATGATCCCGATGGAGCGACTGGGCGAACCCTATGAGCTTGCAGCGGCTATCGCTTACTTCCTGTCCGAAGACGCCAGCTACACCACCGGCCAGACTCTGTTTGTCGACGGTGGGGCATCCGTAGGACGCGCTTTGGTCTGATCAGGCCGAAATGGTCGGGGATGAGGCCGCGCGCGCAGGCCGCCAGGGTCCGTTCCAGAAAGCGCGTTTGGCAGGATAGGCGATCTTGCCGGCAACGGTCAGCGACACCAGGGTGCCGCCTTGCTGTTCGCCGGCAATGGTGATCACGGCGCCTATCTTGTGGGCCCGTTCGCGCATGCCCAGCAAACCGAAATGGTTTGCGCGGCCACCCTGTTTTGCGACCATTTCCGGAATGCCGATACCATCATCGACGATCGTCAGCCGGAATTCGTTGACCGCGTAATCCATAGTCACGTCGATACGTGATGCGCGAGCGTGGCTGCATGCATTGCGCAAGGCTTCCTCGCCGATTGCCATCACTTCGTCCCGGACCATCGGCGCAAGATCGCGTGGCTCGCCGGTGACGTCGACTGCCACTTTGGCTTCGCAACCAAACGACTTTGCATCGGCTGCCACCCGGCGAAAAACATTGGCAACATCGCGGTCCGGCTGCGCCACGCGAAGGAACTGGACGCGATCGCGTCCTTCGACGAGCACTGCGTCGGCGCGCACGAGAGCCTGTTCGAGTATCGGGCGGGCCTCATTTGCGACCGGGAACCGGTCGGCTACCGCCTGAAAGCGCAGGACGAGGGCCTGGAAACCCTGCAACAAGGTATCGTGCAACTCTCGGGCGATACGCTCACGTTCGGCCAGTCGCTCCTCCATGCGGACGCGCAACTTGCCCGTCACCTGACCCACCCGCAGACGGTAGGCCACCCAGCCCAGCAGGACGAGGGCGAGGCCGACGAGCGCCTTGAACCAGTTCGATTGAATAAACGTGGGGGCCACCTCCATGCCGATCTCTGCACCTTGCCGGTTCCAGACGCCCGCATCGTTGGCCGCGATTACCCGGAAACGATAATGGCCAGGTCCGATGTTGGTATAAAATGCCTCGCGCCGGTTGCCACTTTCGACCCAATCCGGATCGACGCCCTCAAGTTTGTAACGAAACCGCACGCGTTCGGGCATGAACAGGCTGCCCGCTGTGAAATGGAATTCCAGGCGGGACGTGCCTGCCTGCAAATCCAGGTTCGTCGGATCGCTGTACCGTTTTCCGTCCGCGATAACTGTCACCACATCAACGGGTGGAGGCAACTGATTGCGGGTGATCCGTTTCGGGTCGAGTTTGGCCAGGCCATTTTCTGTCGCGATCCATATGCTGCCGTCGCGATCCACCACCAGGCCGGTCTGCGCCCGTTCCGATGGCGGTCCGGGAAGACCGTCGAGCGCGTCGAAGCTGGCATGCCTGATCGCACCGGCGTGAGCGCCCAGCGCGCGGAGCAAATCGCCGCGATCGGCGCGGATGACTGACCGCGCGTTTGCAATCCAGATGTCGTTGCCGCTGGCCGTGACCGCCTGCACACCGGCCAGCCAGGGATATTGCCTGGATGACAACCACCGTGCCACGCCCTGATCGGCCAGCCCGATACCGTCGGATCCGCCGAGCCAGATGCCATTGGCCGTTGTATTGATTGAAAGAACCCGGCCGATTGGTTCGCCTTGCCATAACCACTGCACATGTGTGCCGTCGGTCCGCAAAAGACCCTTGCCAATCAATGGCAGCACCATGCGGCCGGTTTTGTCCGCTGCGATCAACGTCGGCATTGCGGTTCGCCATTCCACACCCGGCAGCGAAATCGGTGACCAATGCGCCAGCGTATCAGCGCGATAGAGGCCAACTGCGTATGCAGTGACCCAGGGATGCCCGTCTCCGGCGACCGCGCAACCGAACGGGGGCGCAGTCCAGCCATTCGGCAAAGGTATGTGTTGGATATCACCCGTATTCCAGCGCAACCACGTGTTGGCGGCGAGGATCCAGTGCGTGCCATCGTTGCCTTGGCAAGCGTTGAGAACATACCCCAGCTTGTCCGCGAGCAGTTTATACGTGTCGAGGCGGTTCTTGCGAAAGACCTGCTCCCTGCTCATCAGGAAAACGCTGCCGGACTTGTCGCTCCATGCTTGCGTTGTCAGCGTCGGCGCCGAGCTGGCCGAGACGATGGCGGCCGGTCGAAACCGGTCAAGACCCGCAGCGGTGCCCGCCCATATCTCCCCTTCGCGTCCCTGCAGCAGAGTCCAGACCGAGTCCGATGTCAGTCCGTCGGCATGGGCGAACGTCGCCTGGCTGATGATCTGTCGCTTGCCATCCCGCATTCCTGGATGAAGGTGGATGAGGCCGCCTTCCTGCAGGCTGAGCCACGCATCGCCATCATGATCCATCAGCAGGCGCGGCGTGCGATGATGGTTTTGCGGGACGTACCCGCTGTATGTCCCTTCGGCTTTCGGCAAAATCCGGCCTCGTTCCGAGATCAGGCGCAGCCCGCCCGGCTCGAAAACCCAGAGCCTGGCGGCGTCATCTTCGGAGAAACTGCGATTTACGTTCTTGTTTGTCTCGATGGTTTCCAGTCGGCGACTTCCGGACCGCAATCGTTGCAGACTTTTCCAGCCTGCGATCCATAGCTCCCCGCTGCGGGTCGCGAACACATCCGACACGATTTGCGGTTCGAAGCCGAAGTTGGCGCCCACCTCCTGACGGTGCCCGTCGACGTACTTGCCCATCGTCGGCGTCTGGCTGTTCGACACCCACACTGCGCCGGTCGTATCCTGCGCCATCTTGTTGATCATGGACGCCTCGACGCCGTCCACAAGCCGCAACTGCCCGGCGTGGTAGACCGCCAGCTTGCCCGACTGATAGCCGACCCAGACATCACCCGAGCGCACAACCAGGACCGCCGTCGCGCGGCTATGGGCATCGACGCCATCCGGCGGTGCGATCTGTTCGAAATTGATCCCGTCGAACCGGTATAGCCCGACCCCGGTTGCCAGCCACAGCAGGCCATTGCGTGCTTGAGCGACGGCGGTGATCCGGATCGGCGCGCCCTCCTCTCCGGTCCAGTGGCTATGCTTGTAGCCGGCAAGCCCATCGTCGGCCGCAGCGGCAGGAGGTGAAAGTGGCGGCGTCGGAGCTGCCAGGAGCGGCAATGCAGCGCTAGCCAAGCCGAATGTGGCAAGTGCTGACAGCTTCACAAGAAAATTCCTGATCACACCCTGGCCCCCGCCCCGCACCCGCTAACTGCCGACAATCCCGCAAAGACAGCCGACGTCATGGCGCGTGTGCTTCATATGGCACCTGTCGTCTATTCCCGGTCTGCGCTCTTTTGTTGGTTCAGGCCATATCCGGGTCCGTGGTTCGGCGCAGATTTGGGAATGCTCTTCAGATCTCGATCATGCCACGCTTTGCCGCCATCGTCACGGCATGCGTACGATCGCTCACGCCCAACTTTACAAATATGCTTTTCAGATGCGCTTTTACAGTATCCTCCGAAACGCCCAGCGTAAACGCGATCTGCTTGTTTGCGCTTCCCAGCGAGATCAGTTCGAGGATCCGGATATCCCGGCTGTTCAAAGGCTCGTCGACCGCATGCAGCGCTATGTCGGTTGCGACCTCGGCCTGGAGATGACGCCGACCGCCATGGACATTGTGAATTGTTTCCAACAGGTCCGTGCGCAGGCTGCTTTTGAGCAGAAACCCGGCCGCGCCGGCCTTGATCGCGCTCAAGGCTTTGACATCGCCGGCATACGTCGTGAGGACAATGATGCGGGCATCGGGAAATTCCGAACGTATCGCCTGGATCGCGCCCAGCCCATCCAGATGGGGCATTTGCAAGTCCATCAGCGTGACGTCGGGGCGCAATCGCCGGAACGCCGCAACCGCCTCGACGCCATCACACGCTTCGCCGACGAGGACCATGCTGCTTTCGGCCAGCAGGAGGGACGCGATCCCCTCCCGCAACATGGGGTGATCGTCGACGACGAGAATTCGGATTTGCGCCGAGGTTGTCATCAGCACCCGTCCGCAAAGGATTGATCCACGCTAACCAAGGCATACGCTTCACCAGGATGCGGCACCGCCGAATACCCGTGCCGCTCGATCTGCCCTGCAATCACGATTGCTTGCCCCTTGCTTTCGATCTGGCGACACCGGCTGCGCAATATTGTTTCAGCCGCGCCCGCCACGACATTCTTTCTTGCTTACGTCAGCATCAATTTCGCCCGATTTATGTCCATCCCTGAAAGTGCGATGCTGGTCAAGGTCACCCGCACGCCCTGATCGGGTAGAAATCGGATACCCGAACGAAGCTGTTCGAAGCGCGGTCGGCCCCCAGTCCGCTGTCGCTCTTCGTATATCACCCAATACAGCGGCCCACATCAGGAAATGGCGCTGAGAAGCAGAAACCCGAAAGAGTGGTGCCCGCTACCCACCTCGGGATTTAACAATTCTGCGAACATGAGAGGTTCGGATCGTCAACTGCCAACCAGACCAGGGAACAGCAACGATGACCGCCATTTCGATCGAAGGACTTCCGCCGCGCACGGCCGTGATGTCATTTGCCGACGCCGCATTCCTGTACCCCACCGACATCGCTGTCCGCGAACAGTACCGGCCAGGCCGGCCGTGCATGCGCTCGGACCGGGTGCCGGACATCGACGCGACGATCATCAGCCTTCAACTGCTCGACCAGCCTCGACCGCACCATCGCGAGGATGCCAGGGCGCTGCCCGAACGGCCAATTCGTGCGGGCGAAACCATGTTCCATGATCTGGGCCGCGCTCCGCCAAGCCTGAACGAAGAACCGAACCATCAACTGCATTTCTGCGTGACCCGCGAAGTGCTCGACCTGATCGCATCGGAATCGAACGCGCAGCCGATCGATCGGCTGGACTATGAGCCCGGGGTTCCGGTCGACGATGCCATCATTCGCGAACTCGGCATGGCGATCCTGCCGCGGCTGCGGGACCCCAGCCCTTCGAATTCGTTGTTTATCAATTGCCTGACCGTCGCACTCGCCGCCCATGTCGCCAGGACCTACGGAGGGCTGTCGCCCGCGCCCCGGCACGCGCGTGGCGGACTGGCGCCCTGGCAGATCAACAAGGCGCGACAATTGCTTGGCGGAAACCTGAGCGAGCGGATCGAACTTCTCGAAGTTGCCCAGGCATGCAGCCTGTCGATAAGCCATTTCTCCCGCGCTTTCCGGGAATCGCTGGGCATAACGCCGCGGAAATGGCTGATGAAGCGCCGGCTCGACGTGGCAAAACGCCTGATCCAGCATCAGGATGCCCAGCTTGCAGAGATCGCGCTCAGTTGCGGGTTTGCCGATCAAAGCCATTTCACCCGCGTGTTCACGCGGGAGTTGGCACTAGCCCAGGGCTGTGGCGGCGATTTGCGCAACGCTAGGCGCAGTTTCAGCCCCTGAAAAAGTCTTTCTGCAAAAGGATTTGGCAATGACTGCCCTCGAAGCACCCCTGCTGATCTTCATGGGCCTGGTCGGAATTTCCGGATGGTTGTGGGGCCTGCATGTCCTCCATCTGCGGCACGTGATTGCGCCGATCAGGCAGCATATGGAGGAACGCCTGCTCGACGAGCAACGCAGGACGCGCCACCTCAACGACACCTTGCTCCAGGGTTTTCAGGGATTGACGCTGAAGCTGCAGATCATCGCCAACCAGATCCCGGCCGAGCTGCCAACACGCGGCAGCCTGGAACTGGCGCTCGACAGCGCAGATGGCCTTCTGGCCAATGCGCGCGAAGGCATGCGCGATCTGCACCTGGCAGGATCGGGGGGTGATCTTACCGAGAGCCTGTTCGACACCGCGCGCACTTACACGGCGCACGATGCGACGCGCTTTGCGCTGGTCGTCGAAGGGCGGCCGCGCACGCTGCGCGCCAGCGTGCGCAATGAATTGTCCCGGATCGGCGGCAGCGCCTTGCGCAACGCATTCGAGCATTCGCACGCCGACGCGATCGAGGCTGCGCTTGTCTTTGACCTGCGGGAATTTCGCCTGTGCATCAGCGATACCGGCATCGGGATTGGCGACGCGCTGCTGTCGCCGCACAATGGATTGCGCCCCTCGGGCCTTGCTGGCATGCGGGCGTCCGCGGCCCGCATCGACGCCGTTCTCGACGTATTCAGCCGGCCCGGATCCGGCACAGTCATCATGATCCACGTGCCAGCCAGCGCCGCCTACTTGTCGGAAGGTATTCATGAAACGCGACCGGACAGGCTCAACTAGCGCGGATCGAACAGCGCTCAATCAGGCAGCCTGATCTTTCGCCGCCCGAACAACACCGAGTCGATCGACCAGACCCCCGGCCCCAATATGCTCAGCGCAACCACGTCGAGCACGTGCGTGACCATCAGCAGCGGCGGTGCCCGGTCCAATTGCGTCAACAGGATCGCGCTGGGGACCGCGCTGACCAGCGCGGACAGGCGGGTCATCACACCGAGCACGATGCTGACGATCAGCACGTCGATCAAAAGCTTGATCACGAGCGGTATCACGTGGATTTCGGACAAGATGCCCACCAGCATCAACGCGGTGGAACAGCGTAACATGACCAGCGCAAAACCGGCTGCGCCATTGGGATATACCGAATAAATTGACGCCATGACGGTGAATTATCAAACCGGATGTGACTTGTCGAAGTCCCCTTCGGGTGCGCGCGGCTTACCCGTTCGGGTAGTTCGGTGCCGTGTCTGATCGGGCGTTACTGCTCATGGGCAAACGACATTGCGCAGCTAATCATCCAAACATCGCCAACCCGTTCAAGCAGCATCGGGAGCACGCGTTCACACCCGTGCAAATGCCATGACGGTTGGCTTTCGGGATCGATCACAGGGCCAACCGGACCGGCGTTGAAACCACTCATCGAACAGGGGGAAAACGCGTGGAACATCAATCTGGTCAATCAGAGACGCTGCACATGATCGATCCACCCGTGTCGCGCTGGTGGCTCCGCAGCGTTTTGGTCATCATGGTGCTCGGCTTTGCCGCGCTGATCGGGATCACGGTCCTGTCGTATCGCAACGCCCCGCCAATTCCGGAGCGCGTCGTCGATGAAAACGGCGTGCTGCTGTTTACGGGCAACGACGTGCGTGATGGCCAGGCGGTGTTCTTGCGCTACGGACTGATGGACAACGGCTCGATCTGGGGCCACGGCGCTTACCTCGGCCCTGACTATTCGGCGGTAGCCCTGCATCAGATCGGCCTGGATGTTGCCGTTGGCGTCACCAACGAGCTGGGCATGCCCTATCAGGATCTCGACCCCAGATTTCGCGCCGCGGTAAATGGCGTTGTCGCGGCAACGCTCAAGCAAAACCGGTTCGACGCAAAGACGCAGACGTTGACATTTACCCCTGGCGAGGCCGCGTCCTATCGGGGCCAGGCGCGATATTGGGCAGCCTATTTTCACAGGCCGGAGCGCAATGGCGGATTGAAGGAGAATCTCATCTCTGATCCGGGAGAGCTGCGGCTCTTTTCGAGTTTCGTGACCTGGGCCGCGTGGGCATCGGTCACAAACCGGCCGGGCAGCAATGCCACCTATACCAACAACTTTCCTTATGATCCGCTCGTTGGGAACGTGCCGACGGGGGATGCACTCCTGTGGAGCGGCGTCAGCCTTATCGTCTTGCTTTGCGGTATTGGCGCGGTTCTCGTTGCTTTCGGCCGTTTCGAGCAGCTCGGCTGGATCAGCGATCGAGCGCACGTTCACCCAGCGCTATTGCCAGGTGTCGCCAGTCCCGGTCAGCGCGCACTGGTCAAGTTTTTCGTGGCCGTGTCGCTGCTCTTCCTGATGCAGACGCTGGTGGGCGGAGCAACCGCTCATTATCGCGCAGACCCCGGCAACTTCTATGGCTTCAGGCTCGAACAGGTATTCCCAAGCAACCTGATGCGGATCTGGCACCTGCAGACCGCAATCTTCTGGATCGCCACGGCTTATGTCGCGGCGGCCCTGTTTCTGGGTCGCTCCTTGCGGCGCGATGAGCCCAGGCACCTCTCGCTGTATATCAATGGGCTGTTTGCCGCGTTCGTTGCGGTGATCGGCTGCAGCTTGCTTGGCGAATGGATCGGAATTTCCGGGCTGCTCGGCGGCTGGTGGTTCTGGTTCGGCAACCAGGGCTGGGAGTTTCTCGAAATCGGGAGATTCTGGCAATATCTGCTGGTTGCCGGCCTGTTTGCCTGGTTCGGATTGCTCATATATGTGGCGAGACCATCACAGGTTTCCGATGAACAGGCGCGGCCTTTGGTCAGGTTGTTCATATTTGCCGCGCTGGCTATCCCTCTGTTTTATATCCCGGCATTATTCATCGGGATGAAGTCCAACTATACGGTCGTCGATACCTGGAGATTCTGGATCATCCATCTTTGGGTCGAGGGCTTTTTCGAATTTTTTGCGACGACGATCGTGGCACTGCTGTTGTTTCAACTGGGCCTGACTGCGCGCAACACGGCCTTGCGGATCATATATCTCGACGCCGTCCTGTATTTCCTCGGCGGGTTGGTCGGCACGGGCCACCATTGGTATTTCACCGGCCAGACCAATATCAATATGGCCGCATCGGCGCTGGTTTCGGCCCTGGAGGTGGTCCCCCTGACATTGCTGACTCTGGATGCCTGGGGCTTTATCCGCACCACCCGCGGCCAATGCGATGTTTGCGGCAAGCGCGTCGATCTTCCCCACAAGTGGACGTTTTATTTCCTGATGGCAGTGGGCTTCTGGAATTTCACGGGCGCGGGCGTGTTCGGCTTCCTGATCAACCTGCCGATTATCAGCTATTACGAGGCCGGCACGATCCTGACACCCAACCATGGCCATGCCGCGATGATGGGCGTATTCGGCATGCTCGCGCTCGCGTTGATGGTTTTCGTATTGCGCCAGGTCAACGACGATGCGCGCTGGGCAAAGATCGAGCCGTGCGTGCGTATCGCCTTCTTTGGCACCAACATCGGTCTTGCGCTGATGGTGGCGCTGAGCCTGTTTCCGGCCGGTCTCGCGCAAGTCTGGGACGTGACCCAGTCGGGATACTGGCATGCCCGTTCACTGGCCTACACCGGCGGCGAGCGCGCCCGGTTCCTCGAATGGATGCGAATGCCGGGCGATGTCGTGTTCATTCTGTTCGGCGCGCTGCCGATCACGATTGCCGCAGTCCGGACCTGGCTTGGTCTTTTTCACAGTTCGGCACAGCCGTCCAAATCATGACCTAAACGGCAAAGACCCCTGCGTAATCCCATGCAATCTGGTGTTCCCCCCCGGGGCTACCCTCCCCAGGCTTCCCATCACCCCCCGGGACTGCCTTTAGCCCCTAACCTGAGCCGCCCGCTCCACCGGGCGGCTCTTTTTTGCCGGTTTTCGAAGCATGGGTCGTGAGGGTTGTGTGACGATCTTCGCCGATTAGCGTAACGCGTCATGTCGCATGCCGGGGTGCTCGTTAACGCCGCCTGGTCGTATTAGCGAACCACCAGGCTTAGCGGTTTTCGCGACCCACCCGCAATCCGGGGGCATTTGCGGGTGTCCTGCCAACGCTGGCGCAGAGGTCGGCCCCTTCAGGTGGCCATTGGCGCGCGAGACGCAGACGCAGAAAATCGATCAGCATCTGTAGCCGCCTGGGCCGTGATTGACCGGAATGCGTCAGCATGCAGACCGGCAGGCTGGGTTGCTGCCAGTCGGGCAGCAACCGCACCAGTGCGCGATCGCTGATAAGCCGTTCAACCAGAAACGCAGGCACCGAACCATAGCCCAGCCCCTGAAGCAGGGACGGCACCATCGCCTGCATATTGTTCATTCGCAGCGGGCCATCCATGGCAACACGCTTTTCCAGCCCTCTTGAATCGACCAATGACAATTCGCTGTCGTTGCGGGCAAGACGGCCGATTGCGGGCAAGCCTGCCAGGTCTTCGACTGTAAGCGGCGTGCCATGGCGTTTCAGAAATTCCGGCGACGCCACCAGCAGGTGCCGCAGTGTAAACAGCTTCAGCATCCGCAGTGACTGCGCGCCGCCACTTCCCACACGAAGTGCCATGTCGAACCCTTCGGCGACCAGGTCGACATCGTCGCACCGGATTGCGAGGTCGATCGTGATTTGCGGATGTTGCGCAAGAAAGTCGGCCAACGAAGGAATGATCAAATCGCCGTCGATGGCAGATGACAGCGAGACCCGGATTTCCCCGTGCGGCGCGGCCAGGACCTGCCCGAGATCTCTTTCGATGGACCCGGCTTCCGATAGAATTCTGCGCGCGCGTTCCAGGGACCGCGCGCCGGTGTCGGTCAACGACAGTTTTCGCGTTGTTCGATGAAGCAGGACAGTCCGCATTTTCTCTTCAATGCGAGTGACCGCCTTGGACACGGTCGTCGTCGCCAGGCCCAGTTCGGTAGCGGCGCCGCTGAACGAGCCGCAGGCCGCGACCTGGGCAAAGATCGCCCAACCCTCAAGATCTGGAAGTTGTTTCATGCCCAGAATTCTAGGGCGCCGAACCGAGCATGGATTGCACGTTACGGTGAAGTTTTTGGCACACTGCAACCGCCGATCGCGATCAGCCCTGCCGGAAAATCCGATTGCGACGATTCGCGCATTATTGTCGTGGCGGACGCGTGGCCAGTTACCAGGCCGCCAGCCGCATAACGATCGTGACTTGTTACACTGAAGGCTGGTCAATTCCAGGCTTCACGAGAGGCAAGTGAGATGACCATGAAACCCTTTCTATTGGCGATTGCCGGCATTTTACTGCCTCAAGGTGTAACCGTGGACAGTATCTGCCTGTCAATAAGCATGATTGCCGGGCTGGTTCGCGCAAAGCTTTGATACTCGTCCAGACTTAGTCCGCCGCTATCGGCCCGGTTGGCGCGGCGGGCTTGCGGGCAAGCCAGACGAGCCCGATCAGGGCAATGCTCACCCAACCGCACAGCCAGAACAGATCGGTAGCTGACAGCAGATAGGCCTGCCCGATGATCTGGCGGGTAATGACACCAGCCGCCTGGTGCTCTCCCACACCCAGAAGCCCGAGATGCTGCACAGCCTGCGTGTAAAGCGGTGCGTAGCCGGTGGAACTATCGACCAGCCGCGCCTGGTGAAATGCCTCGCGGCGGTCCCACCAGGTCGTGATCAGCGATGCGGCAAAACTGCCGCCGGTAATTCTCGCGAAGTTCGAAATGCCGGTTGCGGATGGCACCCGATCGGGTTCGATACCATCCAGCGACAGCGTCACCATCGACAGGAAAAACACACTCATCGCCACGCCCTGAACCAGCAGCGGCAGCATGAAATGCAGGAAATCCGTATCGGTGTTGTAGCCGGCGCGCATGAAATACGAGATCGCAAAAGCGACGAATGACAGGGTCGCCATCCAGCGCATATCGATCTTGCCGGAGAAACGGGCGAGCAGTGGCGTACAGATCACCGCGACAAGCCCGCTTGGCGCGGAAACCAGACCGGCCCAGGTCGCGGTATAGCCAAGCTGCTGCTGAAGCCACAAAGGCAGCAGCAGGTTGTTGGCGAAGAACAGCGAATAGCCGAGGCAGAATGCCACCGTACCCAGCGCAAAGTTGCGTTTGGCAAACAGGCTCAGGTCAACCGCCGGGTGGCCATCGGTAACCTCCCAGATCACCCAGGCAACGAACCCGATGACCGCGAGGATGCCCAGCACCGTGATCAGCGGCGAATTGAACCAGTCGGCATTCTTGCCGAGATCGAGCATCACCTGCAGCGACCCGACCCAGAACGCGAGGAGGAACAGCCCCACCTTGTCGATCGGCAGGGGACGACTGGCCGTCTCCCTGGTCCGCAGAATAAGGAACGAGGCGCCGGCACACACGATTCCCACCGGCACATTGATCAGGAAAATCCACCCCCAATGGTAGTTGTCGGAAATCCAGCCACCCAGGATCGGGCCCGCGACGGGACCGACAAGCGCAGTCATCGACCAGAGCCCCAGTGCCGTACCGCGCTTCTCTTCCGGAAAGACCGAAATCAGCAGGGCCTGGCTGCCCGGGATCATCGGCCCGGAAACGCCGCCCTGGATCAGGCGGAATACGATCAACGATGGCAGGCTCCACGCCATGCCGCAGGCAAATGACGCGATGGTGAACAGCGAAACCGAAATGACAAACGTCTTGACCACGCCAAAGCGGCCCATCAGCCACCCGGTCAGCGGCACGGTAATGCCATTTGCGACCGCAAACGCCGTGATCACCCAGGTCGAGCTGTCCGCGCTCACCCCGAGATTGCCCGCGATCGTCGTCAGCGACACATTGGCAATCGTGGAATCGAGCACCTGCATGAACGTGCCAAGCGCAAGAGCGACGGCGACGACCCAGAGCGCCGCACCTTTTAGCGGCGCAGCACCCCCACTGTTACCGGCCCCGCTCACCGCGCCAGGTCCGTCGAACGGTTGGCCGCGATGATCCGGGCAATACGGCGGTCGACATCGGGACCCCCGGTCATGCTGTCCTGTTCGGCAAATGTGCCGGCCGCCACGCTTGCAACCGGAGCGCCAGTGTGATCGGACGTGTCGACCGTGGCATCGACCGAAACCCCGATCTGCAGGGGTCTGCGATCCAGTTCTTTCGGATCGAGCGCAATCCGGACTGGCACCCGCTGCACGATCTTGATCCAGTTGCCCGAAGCGTTCTGGGGCGGCAACAGGGCGAATGCATTACCTGATCCGGCGCCGAGCCCGAGCACTCGGCCGTGAAAGATGAAGCTGCCGCCATAGACATCGCTTCGAAGCGTCACAGGCTGGCCCACGCGCAGGTCGGCAAGCTGGGTCTCGCGAAAATTCGCATCCACCCACACCTTCCTCAGCGGGACGACGGCCATCAGCGGTGTCCCGGCAGCGACCTGCTGGCCCACTTGCACGGTGCGCTGCGCCACGACACCATCGACCGGAGAAACGATTTTCAAATGGCTTTGCACGATCGCGGCGCGCCGCACCGCGGCGATAGCGGTCAGCACGCTGGGATTGCTCTCGATCGTCGTGCCAGAGACTGCACTCAGCGCCTGAAGATGCTTGCTGCGCGCAAGATCGAGCGCCGCCCGTGTGCTGTGAACCGCGTCTGCCGCATGGCTGACATCTTCGCCGGACACCGCGCCATCGGCTGCCGCGGCTTTTCGGCGTGCCAGGTCATCCGTGGCCCTGGTCAGGTCAGCCTGGGCAACGACGGTCTCGGCATCGCTTTCCTGCACTCTTGAAAAGGCCGAGCGCACATCGCGCACCGCCCGGCCCAGGTCTGCTTCGGCAGACGCCATCGCGACATCGGCGGTGGCGGGGTCGATCTCGATCAGCGGCTGTCCGCGGCGTACGCCCAGCGTGTTGTCGGCATGGAGCGCGATCACCGTGCCGGCTTCGCGTGCAGTGATCGTCACGCTGTCGCCGGCGACGTAGGCATCGTCGGTTTCCTCGGACGGCGTTGCGAAAACCAGCCGGTACGTCGCGTAGCCGATCGCGCACAGCGCGATCGCGCTGCCGAGCAGCAGCAAGGCACGCTTTCGGCCGGTCGGCCTGGCTTTTTCGGGTGACGTGGCGGGCACGGCTGCATTGCCGGCGGCGTTTTCCTGGGTAATTGCCTGGGTCATCGGTCTGGTCCTTTATTCCGGGTCAGTTCGCCGAAGCGGATGGGGTGGGGAGATCGGGGGCAAAGCCGCCACCGAGCGCAACGGCGAGCTGAATGCGCCGGTTGACGCCCTCGGCCTGGATGTTGGCCTGGGCCTGTGCGGCCGAAAGCCGCCGATCGTCGGCATCGAGGACATCGAGTTGCGTCCCCAATCCGGTCCGCACGCGGACACTATCGAGACGGACGGTTTCCTCAAGTCCGGCAACCACCCGGCGTTGCGCGGCGGCATCGGCACTGTTCGTTTCAATGGAAGTCAACGCGTCGGCAGTTTCGCGCACGGACCACACCACGAGCCTGTTGTAATCGGCGATCGCAATGTCGCTTTCGGCAACTGCTCCGCGATATTGGGCCTTCAGCCGACCGCCTTCGAAAATCGGCAGATGGATTGCCGGACCACCGCCGCCGGTAACGGCACCGCCTGTGAACAGCGCGCCCAATCCCAGGGCGGATACGCCGACGAAGGCGCGGATATCGACGTTCGGATAAAACTCGGCCTTTGCGACACGGCGTCCGGCGTCGGCCGCTGCAATTCTCGCCTGCGCGGCAAGAATATCGGGGCGGCGCCCGAGCAGATCCGCAGGGATCGCCTTGGGCAATGGCAGGGCCGTATCGAACGACAGGGTCGGCGTCTGGATGCTCGGGTAATAATCGATCCCGCGCCCGGCGAGCGCCGCGAGAGCGTGCACCATCAGGTCCCGGTCTCCCGCTGCACGGATCCGCGCCTGCTCGGCCTCGGCCAGCAGCGTTTCTGCTGCGCGCAGGTCGAAGTCACCCACCAGGTGGTTGCGTACACGTGAGCGCGCGAGGTCGAGCGACCGCTGGCGTGACGCAACGAATTGATCGGCGATCCTGATCTGCGCATCCGCCAGCGCCAGGTTCACATACATCTGCGCAACCGAGCCCGCGATCGTCAGGCGAGCAGCCGCCAGATCGTAGTGCGTGGCGTCTGCGGAATTGCGCGCCAGCGCCACCAGCGCCTTCTGGCGGCCGGCGAGATCGAGGTTCCAGTCCAGACTGGTTTGCGCACTTCCGACCCAGCGCGTGGAGCCAGCGTAAGGCGGCGGAATGATGTATTTCCCGCTTAGCCGTTCACGCTCTTCGGAGGCATCGGCGTCGATCTGCGGCGCAAGTCCGGCCTTGTCGATGGCAATACTGGCCTGGGCCGCACGCACCCGCGCCATCGCGGCGTCGAGCGAAGGATTGGCGGAAAGCGCATCGGCCATGATCCGGTCGAGTTGCGGATCGTTCAGGTCCGTCCACCAGTGATTGGACATCGCCTGCCCGATCACGGCATTCGCCAGGCCGACCTGCACCGATCCGAGCGGGCGCAGCATCGGGCGATCATGGGGGATGGCGCACCCGGCAAGCCACAGTGCGGCGAGCGGCGGCAGGGCGCGAGAGCATTGTCGAATTGTCTGGCGGTTCATCGTGTCACCCCTCGAGTTCATGCGAGGAGGAATATCACCGTGCCGGCGGACTGATTATGGAGCGAGAATGCACAATAGTGGTGGTGTTTCGCTGCCAATGGCTGCCGCAACGCCATAGTCCGGTCGTTCGGCGACGCCGTATCGTCGCTTTATCGCTTAAACCGGCACAATAGTGATGCCGCATCGGGTCTAATTCTGCCCGCGGTTCTGCCTTAGAGATCAGCTCTCGCCGCTCGTCGGCACACCCAAACGAGGGACCACGTCCATGTCACATCGCATCGATCACTTCGCCGCCGCTCCTGCCGCCATGAAAGCACTGGGAGGCGTTTACGGATATGTGGCGAGTTCCGGCCTGGATCCGGTGCTGATCGATCTGGTCAATTTGCGCGCCAGCCAGATCAACGGCTGCGCCTACTGCATCGATATGCACACGCGTGACCTGATCAAGAAAGACGTGACCATTGACAAGATTGCGCTCGTCCCGGTCTGGCGCGAAGCCCTGCCGCTGTTTTCGAAAGAGGAACAGGCAGCGCTGGCCTGGACCGAAGTCGTCACCAGAATTGCCGACGCCGGCGCGCCCGACGATGCCTATGAAGCAACGCTGGCCGTCTTCGGAGACAAGGGCACCGTCGACCTGACCGTCGCAATCGGCCTGATCAATGCGTTCAACCGGCTCGGGATCAGCTTTCATGCGACCCCTGCTGCGGTCGCCAACGCGGCCTGAAAGCGCCAGGACAATTGCCAGTCGGTCACTTGTGTTGTGCCCGGCTGGCAATAGCCAATGTCTGCCGACGCACCAAGTCCAGCTTGTCGGGGCCGCTTTGCGAAGCGATCCGGCGGGGAGACAGCTCTTGACCTCAGTTTATCGCACACAGGCCACCGCGATCGGCGGCCGCAGAGGCGCGGTCGCGAGTGCCGACGGCGTCCTGCGCCTGACCCTCGCCATTCCGCGCGAACTGGGCGGCCGCGGCAGCAAGGGCACCAATCCCGAACAATTGTTTGCGGCGGGATACGCGGCGTGTTTCCTGGCGACATTGAAGCTCGTGGCCGAAACCCGGCAGTGCCTCGTGACCGAGGATGCCAGTGTCACCGCGACGGTTGCGCTCGGCCTGGGACGCGATGAGAATGGCCTGACCGTCGATATGGATCTGGATGTCGCACTCGATGTCGATCTTCCGGGCTTCAGCGAAGAAGAGGCCCGGGCTCTTGCGCACCAGGCGCATGAACTGTGCCCCTATTCCAAAGCCGTCAAAGGCAACATCGAAGTCCGGATTACGATCCAATAACTTGGTCCTAGCCATGACTCAGAGCCCGGCCGGTAGTCGTTTGTCCTGAGACAAACGACTAC